>Ga0214172_1000627_pt1 | contig 13909 bp, 16 predicted proteins | sample TroBogEpilimnion_29_FD_153010 | JGI IMG/M metagenome (GOLD analysis project Ga0214172, IMG submission 153010) | Freshwater microbial communities from Trout Bog Lake, WI - 12JUL2007 epilimnion | ecosystem: Environmental > Aquatic > Freshwater > Lake > Epilimnion/Euphotic zone | place: Trout Bog...
TTCCAAATTGAATCTGAAATTCCATTTTCAGTTGAGGAAGCAAAATATATTCAACAAAATGGTACCACGACAATTGAAGGGCATCTTTTTATTCAGCATTTCCCCAAACCCATTTCTGGTGCCGGTGAAATTGTTAGACTTATTCCCGTAACAGCCTATTCAAAAGCTTGGATAGAAGACATGTTCGGTAATTTAAAATATGTCTCTTATATCTTAGCGCCTAAAATTGATATTGACGCTAACTTTGAAAAATACACACGTACAACTAAAACAGAAACTGACGGACGTTTTACCTTCACAAATGTTCCCGCAGGTCATTATTATATTCAATCTCAGGTCACTTGGCGTAAAGATACATCTATCATCACGGAAGGAAAATTAGTCTATGATGATATTGACATTAATGGGCATGAGACGGATGCTGTGAAAGTGATCCTTTCAGGAAATTAAGTGCGTATGAAACTTGTACTTGTTGTGGCAGCAGCTCTCATTGATGCAGACAATCGTATATTGATTGCTCAGCGACCCCAGGGAAAACAATTAGCTGGTCTATGGGAATTTCCGGGTGGCAAGGTAGAACCCGGTGAGACCGAAGAAGAAGGGGTCCAACGCGAGTTGTTAGAAGAGCTCAACCTACAAGTAAGAGACCTAAGCCATTATATCACTATTGAACACAGTTATCCTGATTTTCATTTGTTGATGCACTGTTACCTCTGTCATTGTGACAACCCTAAGTTAGAACTCACCGAGCACATAGCCTTTAAATGGTTAGCCAAAGACGAATTAGGTAAGCTAGACTGGGCCCAAGCAGATTGGCCTATAGTGGAGAAATTGAAAGGGTAGGGGAGTAAAGTATTTAATGATTGAAGCAAATGAAAAGAGCGAAGTTAAATATTGAAAAAAAGTACACTCCAAGACAATTAGCTGAGGCTTTTGTTTTTAGAAGTGAACTTAGTCCAACTGAAATACAAGAGGCAGATGACCTTTTGAGATTAATGAGGACAAGGAGTTTACAGCAGATGAGTGAAGGTGAAAAATTAGCGATGGATTTACTAAGCCTAAAATATAGGATTGAAGAATTTGTAAAAAGATAGATTTATGACTAAGATTCAAAAGTTCTTAAGAGTAAATGACTGGTATATTTTTGCCATACTGAAAAAAGCTGAAAATTAACTAATTACATTATAACTTGCATTCATACCCACAAAGCTTTCACAATTATTTGCCCTTTTTGTAATGTTTTTCATGCTAATTCGTTTTTTATTAAAACGAATTTATGACAAGACAAGAAGCCCATAATTACGCAGATTTAGATTTTAGGGTTAAAGCCAAGACTGGTCAATTTGTTTACCATTTGACTCGGAAGTCCAAGCGGGCGTCAATACTTGAACATGGATTGGTTAGCTCTTTGAGCAGAGGTGGTAGAGACCAATACAACATGGTATTTGCACATAACTCCAATATAGTGAGAGAATCTTGGTATTGGATTGCATTGGATATTTGGGAATGGTCATTCTGGGATTACCAGGCAAGGAAAATAGACTTTAAAACCCCACGCGATTGCTTTAGGTATTTTGTAAATAAATTTTATGATATATGGAGGATTGACAATACCATTGCGAAAAAAAAATGGTATATAGACTTTTACGGACTTGATGATCAGTCTGAAATGGAAACAAATTTGTATGTTAAAAGTTATGGCGAAATTAAAAAAGAGGCACTTACACTTTGTTGTCTGGATCGTGAAACTGTTGATTGGCGATTTAAGAGTGGGGATACCAACTATGACATTTTAGTAAATCCAATTATGCCAAGGGATACTTTTATTAATAAGTATGGTCATTTGCCAGAAGAAGAGCATCAGCACAATCCGTTTCCCATGGAGGTAGAACATAATGTAATTGATTGGATTGGGCATGGGCATAAACGCGAGTGGAGGAATATGCGCAAAAGGTTAAATAACATGTAACGGTGTTGTAACGTTTCGATATCAAGTGGCGTTATATTATTAAAACCCTGATGTTATGGAAACTGTAGCCCAACCTACCCTTATTGAAAAGAATTTGTTTCCTAGGAAACTTTCTTCACAGGAACGCCAACTTATTAACTATTTGTTGCCACTTCAGAAAAAAGGACTCAATGGCAAAGTCTTTCTTAAATCGGATTACCGGTATATGGCAGTTCAAAAATTGGAAGCACTTGGTGTGGTTGAAATATTGAAATATGAAACTGTTCAGCTAGACAGCAATCGCAAAAGAATAGCTTGTACCATTAAGTTAACAAAGGCCTATAACTTCTTGTTAAATTACAAGTTTGCCATAAAGAAGATAGGTTATTTTTCAAATTTAACTTCTAAAACCAATCCTAGGTAAGGTTTTCTTATTTTCAAAACTAGTTTCTGTTAGGTTGTAAATTTCAGACAGGGTAGTAGGTTTATCCAAGGTCATCTCATAGCCTAGTTTCTTTGCCAGTTGATTGGCTTTGTTAATGGATAGCTCTGTAAACTCATATTTGGCAATCAACCTTCCTTTACGCATCAGGGCAGAATCTATTTTTGAAATATCTGTGTTGAATGAGCAAATGATCTGAATATTCAAGCAATCAGAAAGAAGTCCATCGGATATGTTTAAAATTGCTGATACCGGAGAACCTCCATCAGATTCTCTATCTATCACGATATTTTCAGCATCCTCAATAACAAAAATTGAATTTGTGTTTTTCAGTAATAATGGAATTAAATCTGGGCTTGTAATGCCTCCAGCCATGCTAGGTGGAATGAAGATCACATTTTTCTTTACATGGGTTATCAGGTGACGGATGTATGAAGTTTTACCAGTACCTGGTTTTCCATGCAATAAGATAAGTCCTTTGTCATTTTTCTTGTTGAGGCGTTTCATGATGGTATTGTGAATAGGAACAAAGTCATCATTGTAGTTTTCTTCAATTTTAAGTTTTGGTTTTTTTATCGAAACTGCTTGCGTTTCCAGGCTAGGACCCGATTGAATGATCAAACTTATCTCAGGTTTACTAAAATTTTTTCTGCTTTTAAAGCGTTTAACTTCCTTTACAATTTCCTCAACGGTCTCGCTATTTGTTTTTCTGAACAAGAATTTTACATTGCCACCACAAGTGTCAAAATGAATCAACAAATCTTCTTTAATTGCATAAAAAACATCGTCTAGTTCCGACGTTCTGTTTTTTCTAAAATAATTTTTATTGTAATAAGTGTCCAAGATTTCGTCCTTGAATTTATTTTCAAACCATTCCCTTGCTTTTTTAGCATTGATATGGGTTTCGTCAATGGTATTAGGTATTTGGTTGAATAAAAACAAGTATAAGTTTTTTCCATCCATATATGAGCTGTCGTTAAACAGAGAAATAATGTTCATATTATTGGTTGATAAAGGAACATTTCCATTAATCTGCGTTCTCATAGGTTTTGATTTAGGGTTAAAACTCCAGATAACAAAGGCTATTGCCTATTATTAATAACGCCTGGTAATTCTATTTGTTACATTAATTACCTTCAACTCGCCGAAGCAAGTTGAAGGTATATGCGTCTGAGGTTTTTATTGGCTTTGGTCTCCATTAACCAATTTAACCTTGATTTTAGGGTTCCATCCGGGTTAATCTTAGGGGTATTGAATACCTCCCTTAGGTTATCGTTTGACCGGAGGATCTCCAAGACAAAGCTTGATTTGTCTTTGCGAAGGCCCATGATTATTAAGATTCCGGGCCGAGGAGGAATCTGATTGAAAAAATTTTGGTAAAGTTCCTGTGTTGAGGTTTGATTGAAGATGAGCGAATATGTCTTTTTCGACTTTGTTTTGACACTTTCTCCCGTTTCAATACGTGTTTTTTTTTCGTTAAAACCGATTGGAAAAGGTTTCTGGGCAACAATCTTGTTTGTCATAGGTTTCCGTTTTTAGGTTAGATTAATTGCAGCAAATCAAAGAACAAGAACAGACGCTCTGCTTCATATAAAGGATGAGAATGACAAACGTTACAATTATTATGCGAAAAATCTTTGTTTATATGCTGAAAATCTGACCAGGATTTAAAACTATTTCCTTTGCTAAAGTTACCATTTTCGTCCTAAGCCGTTTATTTTCCAAAATCCTCGATTATGATGAAAGAACTTACTCCGTTAACTATTATTTGGGATCATGTACAAGTAAACTATTACAGCAAGTTGTTTAACAAGCGAGACATGTATTCTGTTTTTTTATTTGAGGCAGGGGGCAAAAGAAGATTGATAACTTCTTTAAATGTTGATTTTACAGCTATTGGAAAGAAAATAAAAGCCCTTTATGAGAAAATAATTGACCCTAAAACACTGGGGAATAACCTGGACTACGCAAGGCAGTTATTTTTTCAGGAAATTCATTCTAAAAATATACCTGATTTTTCTGACCGGGTATTTGGATTGGAGCAATTAGACGATGAAGGTCAATTTTTGCTTAGCACCAAGCGTTTAAGGCAAGAATTGAAGTGGATATTACCTCCGAAGGGGTTTCTTGAACCATTTTTCTCTGAAAAGCAAGGCCTTACTGACTGTTTAAATGCAATACCGGTAAATCCTGTATATACGACCTACCGGTTTAATGTAATCTATCATAAGATTAACAATCTTTCTGTTGTGTTTTATAGCCAATATGAGAAAGCATATTCTATTGTGGGTGAAAATGAATCCGAATGGATAAGTTATTTCTTGTTTCAACAAGAAGGCATCATTGTAAGGCTGGAAAAATGGGTTCATCCAGCTATGGATCCTGAGTTGGCAAGTTGGTTGATGCTAGATTTTGAAGAAAATTATTTGAACCGACATTATGTTTATGACCTGGTTCAAACCAACAGAATTCTTAAATAATTTTAATTTTTGTAACACAATAAGGTTTTAATCGTTTTTAATGATATGGATAGTTGTATTTATAGATAATAGTAATAGGTAAACATTTAAAAAAAATTGGATATGAATAGATCGTTAGCAAGTGTTTTAGAAACTATAAAAGAATTAGGTGGTGAGCAATCTGCAGACCTTTTGGCAAAAATTTTTCATGAAGAGTTTTTTTACGCCAGAGAAGCTGATTTAAGAAAATCTTTGGAAGATTTATGGGAAGGATTATCTGCCGATAATCATGGAGGGCTATTTTCTCAAACAGGAGGGTTTAATCTTATTCCAGCCAAAAATAATAATGGAACTTGTAGTCGTTTGTGCATGACTATAATACCTCGTGGATTTAGAGGTGGTGGAAGATTTTTAAGGAATGGTTTTCAAGGTAATCATATTGGTTTTGTATGGGCTATTTTATTGCAAAGTGCTTATTGGTTCCATTGTATGCACATTAACCAAGAAAATATTATAATTACACCTGATTGGGACCAAGAGGATTTTGAAGAAAGATATGAGCCTGTTATAAGAAGCTATGAACAAAGTCACAATAAAAAGATTTTTGTTTTAGAGGTTGCAAAAAGAGGCTTGATATTAAGGTATCCGTATTAAGAATGCGGGATTTACTCCAAATTCCTGATATCAGGCTTTTTTATTGTCAATAAAAATTCCTGGTAAAGCCTATCCTGTTTACCACGCACTTGCTTAATCAAGCTCATGTAGCCAGCCAGCTCGTTGTGAAACTTATTCCTAAAGATGCAGATTTCGCTTTCCTTTAGGCCATAATGCTTTTGGGTAGCCTTGTCTAGTCCATTGGTTTGGTAGTCATGCAACATGGCCCTGATTTTTTTATACAATTTACGTTCCATGTTTACCTTCTTATTCACCATTATCCCAGTTACAACTTGTTGACTATTGCTAGCCCTTAACCTTGCCTTTTTGTCGTTCAGGGTAAAATCAGCGTTTTCAATAATTTGTCTTATTGCTTTTAAATGATCGGTTCCAATGCGTTCGTTCGATGAAAAAGTAAGGTCATCGGCATACCGGGTGTACTCCATTTGATTTGCAGCAGCATATTCCTGCAGTTGTTGATCCATCAATAGGCAAGCGAAATTAGACAATACCGGTGAGGTCGGTGCGCCTGTTGGCAATTTAGATTCATAAGTAGTCAACAACGTCAAGGCTGTTGCCATACGGTGGTCAAATTCAAACAAGGGTGAAGCAAATAGGTCATAAATGCGCTTTGCCTTAATACTCGGGAAAAAGTTCTTTAAATCAAGATTTAATACCTGCTTTTTATTTACATGAGGTCTAGCATTGGATACAATATTGCATTGATCACCTTTGTGGTTGGGGTTCAATACAAACCCATGGCTCTGATCAGGTTTCAGGTAGAGGTAATAATGCTGCAGGTGAAAATTAAGTTTTTTTTGTGCTTTCTTTAACAAGCCATCCGGAGCTTGAATCTGTCTTACCCCACCCTTCTTCTTAGGTATAGCGTAAGTTTTGTAAATAGGCTGATTGATTAAAGATGTTACTGTTTCAAAACGCATGTCGAGTAACTGGCACAAATCCATAGAATTTTTAACCTTTAATAACCTAATGGCCTGGTATTCTGTATGGTTTATGTTCTTTAAATTCTCACTTAAAGGCCTTGGTAAACCAAACAGTGAATTGCTCAAATTAGTGAGGTCACTATTGCTCAGTTTTTTTATGTCAGTTAAAAGTAACATCACTTACAAGTATTCAAAAGGTAAAAAAGTAAGGAGCCGTTGCGTATTATCTATTTATTTTTACTGCAAATTGGATGCGCAGCGGAACGAAGTGAAGCGAAGCAGGCAATTTGCTCGATCGACCCTCTCCTCCCACATGGGTTGCAGGAACACAACCACCAAGTCATTTAGAAGCATATTCACTAATCTTCTTGCAGTTCGACTCATAATACTGGAGCAACGGCTCCTAAAGGATTAAATTCAAAGGTTTATTGTTTATCTTTTTAAAATGGTGGAAAAATATCTAACATTCTGTTATCGTTGATTTTAAATTCCTCATCTTCTGGCCGTTTTTCTCTTATAGCGGTGAAGTCTTCGTTAATCAACATATTTACACTTCCGCATTTACCATTTCTGTTTTTGGCAATAATACATTCCATCAAACCAACTGTGGAGTTGCCAAGTTCATCTTCCAACATCCCATAATAAGATGGTCGATACAAAAACATCACTTTATCTGCATCTTGCTCAATAGCTCCACTTTCGCGCAAGTCTGACAACATCGGCCGCTTGTCACCACCCCTGGTTTCAACAGCTCTGCTCAACTGGCTCGTGGCAACCACACATATATTGTTTTCTCTTGCCAGATTTTTCAAAGCCCTTGAAATGGTGCTAATTTCAAACTCCCTATTGTTTCTATTGTTACCGGTCGTCATCATTTGCAAATAGTCTACAAAAATCATCTGAATGCCTTTTTCTTTGATTTCTTGTTCGCAAAATTTTTGAAACGAAAAAATAGAATGGTGAAAGCCATCGTTGATGTAGAGTTGCTTCTGCTGAAATTTTGGCAATTGTGCTTCAATTTTTACCCTTTCTTCTTGGCTTATTTCTTGATGTGAAAGTTTTTCTATAGAAATATCAGCAAGCTTAGCAATCATTCTATTGGTAAATTGCTGGGCAGACATATCAAATGTGAAGTAGAGCACTGGCAGTTTCTCAGACAAGTTGGATACCAGGTTAACCAAAAACATGGTCTTGCCAACAGCTGGTCTTCCGCCAATGATCACCAATTCACCTCTAGAAAAACCTGCCAACTGATTCAGGTTCTCAAACCCTGTATCATAGACATAAGGATTAGTCAATTTATCTTCTAGGTACTTCGCGTTTTCTTTAAATTGGTCCGCAATTCTTATAGATGGACCCTGCAGTTTTGAATTGATATCGAAATCATAGATGATTTTTTTTAGGCTTTTAACCAACTGAATATCCTCTATATTCTCTGAATTAATCAGTTGTTTGATTTTTTCTAATAAGGTTATTTCCATTTTTATGCAAAATTTATGCTCCTGTAGAATTTATACCCACCATTTGATAAAACGGTTTAAATGTTAAATTGTTACACCATTTCGTACAATTCAGCAGCCGCAAGGTGCGTGCTCCGAATTTTTTTGGCCAAACTATCTGGTTTTAAAACCTTTACCTGATTTCCATAACTCAGCACTTGCATTTTTAATTCATCAGAAATCATCACTTTTATTTGTATTTGGCATTCTTGGTCGTTGTCACATAAAATTTCTTGCGTATGGTGTATGGGTTGATTTTTTATGTACTTGGCTTGAAAGGGCGTAAATGACAAAATAACTTCTTCAGGTTGGTTGTCTGTGAGGCTAATTCCGAACGAATGCTTAAAAATAGCAATCGGGTCAAAATTGTCCATCACCTTAAATTGGTCTTTGCTGATTTGTAGGTTTTCAATACGATCTAAGCCGAAAGTTCGAATTGCATTTCTTTCCGGACTAAAGCCAATCAAGTACCACCTGTTTCGGTATTCTTTTAATAAATACGGATGTAATAGATAAGTTTGAACCTCGCGCTCAAAGAAATGGTAATCAAATGAAACGATTAAACCTCTTTTAATGGTTTCAAGCAATTTTGGTATTAGTTGACTTCCCTTGAAATAGGGAGCTTTCTCAAGTTGAATTGTTTTTTCTAACGGATCATTGTGCAGCACCTTTCGGATACAAAGTGTTTCCATTATCTTTTCAACTGCGTGGTCAAAGGTATCGTGCAATTCAGTATCCTTAAACTGTTCTAGTATCCCAGCAGCAAATTCAATGGCATTGATTTCGTCTTCAGTAAGCGCAATAGAAGTAATGGTATATTCTGGTTCTGCATAATAATAGCCATTTCTTCCTTTGTTAAATTTGATAGGTGCATGGTAATTTAACCCTTCGTCATTGCGCAATGCATAAATATCTTTTTGAATGGTAGAGCTAGAAAATGTTTTACCTAGCACTTTTTCACACAAAGCCACAAGTTCTTCTAAGGTAGGAAATGGTTTTTGTTTGTCTCTCAATGCACTGTCAATGATGCGGTAGCGTATCAGAGCTTCTTTGTTTACAGGCATAGTAAAATTTTTTTAAGATTTTTGAAATGTTTTAAATAGTCACTCGTTTAGTGACCAGCAACCTAATAAACAAATATATGCAAATATCCAAAACAGCCCATATTCTTGATTCAATTGAAAGTGTTGGAAATCAGCTCAAAACAATTTCTGATTTAACGCAGACCATTGCCTTAAATATTCAAAAATTTACTGAGGAAGTTCAGTTTGTTGCCAGTTATTTGGATTGCAATGATACTGAGTCTATGCTTTTCATCGCCCTCTTCTATCTGACTATTACTGATGGTCCTGCAACTTTAAAAGAGCTGGCATCTTTTTTAAGGTGTAGTCCATTTGAATTGATCAAGATGGATAAGGAAGTACAGCAATTGTTGAAACGAAAATTTATCATCTTAAATGATGGAAGCAGGCGCAGAAGAGAAGCTACTTATGTTGTACCCAATACCATTGTAGAAATGGTTTCTAAAGGTATTCGACCTGACCCAATCAAAAAAGATTTAGACATCTATGACCTTGTGGATAAGTTGACGGTTTGTTTTACCGACCTAAGAGATGGAAATATGCAATATGAGCATTTTGAAGGTGAAATTTTACAATACAGACAATTGTATCCTAACATGGGTATCTTTAAAATATTGAACCAGTATGAGTTTTCTATAGAAGAGAACCTAGCTTTAATATTTCTTTTCTTAGAAACAGCTGACGGGAGTGATCCAGCAGATATGCAATGGTTTATGGATAGATTTATCCCTTCTATTAGGCAGCGAATGGATTTTAAGCGCAAATTAGAAAGAAGGGTATTGCCCATCTTAACTGAAGGAATCATAGAATTTGTGGAAGGCTCATTTATGAGCGAGAAAACCGTACAATTTACTCAGAAAGCAAATGACGCCATCTTTGAGGATGGACTTTTTGATGTAAAGCCAAAAACTTTTAATCCAGGCCGGTGTATATTAATAGAACACCATAAGATCAACGAAAAAACATTGTATTACAATGAAGCGGAGCAGAAGGAGTTGGATATGCTAGAGCAGATTATTTATCCAGCTAGATATGCTCAAGCAGTAGAAAGATTAACCGCAAAGAATTTACCGGCCGGTATTACTGCAGTGTTGCATGGCTACCCAGGAACAGGTAAGACCGAAAGCGTATTTCAGCTAGCGCGTAAAACAAAGCGGAACATATTGCAGGTGGACATCAGTCAGATCAGAGATAAATATGTAGGAGAATCTGAAAAGCGGTTAAAAGAAATTTTTAAGGTTTACCAAAAGGCCTTAGACTTTTACGATCAAGCTCCTATTCTGCTTTTTAATGAAAGCGATGCCTTGATTTCTAAACGCATAAATGTAAGTGGAAGCGTAGATCAAATGAACAATACAATGCAAAATATTTTATTGCAAGAGTTGGAAAATTTCAATGGAGTTTTGATTGCCACCACCAATTTAGTTAATAACTTAGATACAGCGTTTGAACGTCGTTTTCTGTTTAAAGTTAAATTTTCAAAACCTGGAATTGAATCAAAAAAGATGATTTGGAAAAGTAAGATAGAATGTTTGACTGATGAAGAAGCCAGCATACTTTCGCAAGAGTTTGAACTTTCGGGCGGACAAATTGATAATGTCAGCCGCAAGTTATTGATGAATGCTATACTCTCTGATGCAATGCCTACTTTAGCCATGATTCAAGAATATTGTCAGAATGAAGTTTTTACAAAGAAAGGAAACAAACACCCAGTTGGTTTTAAAATTTGAAAACCCCCTTCTTTAAACCCTGCAAACAACGTTATAAATACAATACTATGACCTATAACCCTCAAATAAAAACCTACTATTCAGATCAAATGTCAAGTCTCAAAAAAGTAGGAGAATCTCGTTCACCTGAGAAGCCAAAATTATTGATGGAATATTTGGTGGCGAAAAAATTAACACCTGAGTTTTTTACTATTGAAGCCAATTTTCCTCCCTTTAGTAAACAAGACTTCTATATTGCACATAGCACCCGGTATGTTGATTGCTTCTTTGAAGGTAAAAAGCCGTTGGCAGAGTCTAACGGTTTGAAATGGTCGCCTGAGTTCGCGCAAAGCGTTACTTATACCAATGCTAGTTTATACCATGCCATTAGAGAGGCTGTTCTAAATCCTTCACAGGTCACTTTTTCTCCTATCAGTGGTATGCACCATGCTCAACCCGAAAGTGGTTTATGGTATTGTACTTTTTCTGGACAGGTCATTGCTTCAATAAAGGTTTACCAAGAATTTGGAATTGCTGGTGCTTACATAGATTTAGATGGTCATTTTGGCAACAGCATTGAAGATTCGCGCGAGTTCAATGAAACACTTAATTTGGCAGTTCCAAGAGGAATGAATGTCAATCCAATCGGTATAGGATCGAATTATATTGAAAGTTTTAAGAAGGGCCTCGAAAGTGTAAAGGCAGCAGCTTTGGCCGGAACTATTGGATATATCGTTTGGTGTCATGGGGCAGATTCAGAAATCAATGATGATTTATTTGCGCGTCAATGTTCAACCCAAGAATGGGTGGAGTGCGCTCAAATATTTTACCAATGGGTCAATGAGGTCAATGCTTTATTAATTAATAATGGCCAAAAACAATTGGGCATTATTTTAACCCTATTTGGGGGATACCGCCAAGATGATTTTAATTCTGTATTATCTCTTCATACTGCAGATTTGGTGCAATGTCTCAATCTATTATGCGGACATCAGATTGATTATCAATTAGAGGTTGTGCAGAAAGAATAAAATCAACTACCTGTTGTAATGTTTTAAATCTTCAGGCGTTTTTGTTTGTATGAGCAACCGGGCCTATAAACAATTCGTCGCTTCTGGAAAAATCAGCCGTTCTGATTTTGATTTTCTTTCTGAATTAGATCCATCAGATAAGAAAAAGTACCTCCCATTTATTGTCAAATCCTATCTTGAAAATGTCAACCTTGATTTATTGACCAATAGGGTTATTGAGTACGATACTTTGGTAAAACGCAATTTAGTAGGACAATGCGATATATTGCGTTTTAAAAATTTTGCTCAATTTGATTCCTATGTAATTGAAAGTCGTAACATCAAAAGTCAGCGTGAGATTAGGAAACAAGCCAAGTCAGATGCTGAAATTGTTTTAAATACAGAAGATTTAATTATCGTTCGTCCAAAAACACACCAAGCCAGTTGTTTCTATGGAGCCGGCACTAAGTGGTGCACGATAGCCGATTCCAATGTTTATTTTAATTATTATTTATTTGAACAACGCATTACACTCTATTACCTTCAGGTTAAAAGCCTAGAAATGAAAAGCAAGTTAGGCCCTAATTTGCATAAGGTAGCTTTCGTAGTTAGACCCAATATGGATATCTCAGTTTTTGATGCCAGTGACAAACGAATTTTTAGGGGCAATCCATTTACCCAATTGGATCGGAGTTATAACCTTAATTTGTTGCGTAGAAATTACAACCTAGATTTAAGCCTCTTTAGACCAAAATCAATTAATGAACGTATGCCAGATTTAATAACGCATTATATTCATAAAGGATATGAAGAACTAAACCTATTTGGAACTGGGTTGCGCTCACTTGTTGATGAAATTGGAAATTCTACGCAACTGAAGTCACTTATTTTATCTGAGAATAACCTGAAAGAAATACCAGAAACAATAGGCAACCTTCTGAAATTGGAGACACTTCATTTGTTCAACAACCAACTTACAGACCTTCCAAGTTCAATAGAAAACTTAGTAAATCTGAAATGGTTGGGACTTAGTGGTAACGAAATACGCCCGAAGACCGTTAGATATTTAAAGCGTAAATTACCTAATACTAGAATATATTTTGAAAAACTAAATGACCTATGATAAAACTAAAAGGTATTTTTCATTTAACCTGGACTTGTTATTGTATTTGGCACGAATTTTCAGATATCACTCTTGATAGAGATAAATGGATTCCGAAAGTTACCGATTTTGGAAACGCTCATCCGATTTTAGAAATGCCAATTACACTTTTTTTTATATTTTCTGGAATATTTGTTTTTTATTTTTTCTTTAAAGGTTTGGGCTATACTTTTTATCTTGGAAATATGTCCCAAGAAGGATTTGATGAAAGTGCTTGGGGTCAACCTAAAGACTGGAGTATTTTAAATCCATTCAATTGGTACCGAATTTTATTCAAGGAAGGTTACAGCAGCAATGATTCTGACACCTCAAATATTGACCGTGTAAAGGCTTACCGTGAGTCTAAGCTCTCTACAATGAGCAATGAAAAAGCTGCCAGTGAATATAAGAAGACAGCTTGGATAGATGGGTTAGATGGTAACCCGGGATCAAATGTCTCTAGTGCCAAGAAGTACATTAACTCAAAGTTGTCCACTATGAGCAATGAGACTGCCTACCAATGGTTAAAAAGCAGGAAATAAATTTTAATTTTATAAACTTAAACCAATAATTATGAAAACAATACCTTATTCTGAATTTTCCCCCCTTGTTATCAATAAGGCGAAAGATCAATTCATAGCGCATTTTGATAAAATTTATGAATGCAATGAATTGACAGATCACGAATTGAAAATAATCTATTTGGCGTACTTATGGTCAAAGGGTCTTGCCGGAATTGATTCCACAGGCGAACATTTTTTTGACGAGACAAATAGTGGGGTTTCTTTAGCAGATTATGAATTGACATTTGAGGCAGAAACCTCAGGTGGGATAAATTTTTATTTAACCCACGAATATTACTATTTGGATCAAATTATGGCGATGCTAGAGGACCTATCAATAGTGGATTAAGTATTTTAATACTGTATCGCGCTAAGCCGCGATACAGTATTTCAGTTTATCCCTTAACCTACTCAAGTTTACCCTTACAGTACCAATTTTAATATTGTATTGAGCCGCA
>Ga0214172_1000639_pt1 | contig 13628 bp, 13 predicted proteins | sample TroBogEpilimnion_29_FD_153010 | JGI IMG/M metagenome (GOLD analysis project Ga0214172, IMG submission 153010) | Freshwater microbial communities from Trout Bog Lake, WI - 12JUL2007 epilimnion | ecosystem: Environmental > Aquatic > Freshwater > Lake > Epilimnion/Euphotic zone | place: Trout Bog...
AGTGCGCTTGAAGGGACTCGAACCCCTAACCTTCTGATCCGTAGTCAGATGCTCTATCCGTTGAGCTACAAGCGCTGGTCGAGAAGTGAAGTATAACTGCCTTTTAAGCCTTGCCCAAACCCAGCAAAGTGGCGACCGAGGTGGCTTTCACGCGAGGGCGGCCAGAGGATTCGCCAGCGGCAACTTCCGCAGCATTGATCCGTTGCCAATTCTCTTGAGTAACGACATCGTGGCTAGATGGCAATAATTCAGTGATGTCGCCGGTGGCCTTTGGCAACTTTAAATCTTCAATCAGTAATTTCACAACGTCTGCGGCGTCACTCTTATTAGTGCCGATAACACCTGATGGTCCGCGCTTGGCCCAACCAACCGCATACACGTTCGAATTTGGAATTCTGCCGTCGACGTTGGCAATTTTTCCTTTTTCGAAGTTAACACCGTCGATAGGCGCAGATTCGTATCCGATTGCAGAAATGACCAAATCTGCCTCAATCGAGAATGTCTTTCCAGAATCAACAATCGCGCCATCGGCAACGTCATTGATGCCGAAAACAATTTTCTGAACTTTGCCGTCGCCCTTAATCTCTTTAGGTGCGGCCAAGAAGTGGAATATGAGCTCGCGCTCGTTGCTGTCCTTGGGTGTCTCTGCGACAAGACGCATCGCCTCTAAGTTACTCTCGAGGTGCTTCTCGATTTCACCTGCAGAGGCGCGCGCATGTGCAGCTGCGATAACCATCGAATCCATGTGAACATCGGTGTGTTCAAGCTTCGGCAACTCACGGAGCTCGGGTGCGGTGAAAGCAGCATGCTCTGGACCGCGGCGGCCACAGATATATACCTTGCGGATGTTGCTCGCGTGCAAGGCTTTTAGCGCGTGATCCGCGGTGTCGGTTGTATCAAGCTCGGAAGGGTTTAACGCCAACATGCGCGCGCAATCCATCGCAACGTTTCCGGCACCGATGACGACGGCGACTTTGCCTGATAAATCAACATCAAAGTTCGCGTAATCCGGGTGTCCGTTGTACCAAGGAACGAATTCCGCCGCAGAAATCGAGTTCTTTAAACTCTCGCCCGGGATTCCAAGCTTCTTACCGATGGATGAACCCGTCGCCATAACAACTGCGTCATAACGCTCGATCAAATCACTTGCTTGAATATCTTTGCCGAGTTCAACATTGCCGAACAATCGAAAGTTAGGCTCCACCGCAATCTTCTCGAACACCTTCGCCACGGTTTTAATCTTTGGGTGATCTGGAGCCACGCCTGAACGCACCAAACCCCATGGAGTTGGGAGGCGTTCAATCATGTCGATGGCGAAGGTCAGGTCATCCGTCTGGGAATTCTGCAGCGCTTGTGCCGCGAAGTACCCAGCGGGACCCGCGCCAACAATCGCTATTTTGTAGTGGGGCATGCGTTAGGCAGCGCGCTTTTCGAGTTTCAGCGCGGACATAAATGCATCAACGACTTCTTGCTTGCTCCATGGCTTTGGCGCCATGGTGATGAAGAAGTCTTCGAGTGCAATATTCGCAAGGTTGTCGATATCGCCTTCAACAAACCCTAGGCTGGAAAGAACCGGGAAGTTGAGTTCGGCAAGAATTTTTGAGACCGCCTTAACAGCGCGAGATCCATCCTTTGATCCATCGTCCGGAACGCCCATCGCATCCGCAACGCGCTCCATCTTCTCTGGAACAACGCGTGCTTCACGCGCGAGAGTTTCTGCGAGAACTAAACCAATAGTGAGTCCGTGTGGCACGTGCTTCAAGCCACCGATTGCTTGACCTAGTGAGTGCTCAGCGGTGCAATCGCTGATGTTCATCGTAAGACCCGCCATCATGGAACCCGCAGCCATACCGGCGCGAGCGGCCTTATCGTTGCCATCCTTATGCGCAGCGACCAATGCAGGGGTCATCATGCGGATTGCCTCGTAGCCAATGGCGTCACCGATAGGTGTGCTGCACTTGGCGATGATTCCTGCGATTGCCTGAGCAAGGGCGTCGATACCGGTGTTAGCGGTCATCGATGGTGGCATGGAATAGGTAAGTACTGGATCGACAATCGCGACTTGGGCGCGGAGGTTTCCATTTGCAATGCCCGCCTTGCGACCAGCCGCAGGATCAGAAATAACTGAACCGCCCGAAACTTCAGAGCCGGTTCCCGCGGACGTTGGCATCGCAATCAGTGCAACGGTTGGGACTGGATATTCAGGGGTGCGGGATTGAAATTCCCGGAAAGTGATACCGAGTTGTGAACACAAACGAGCGGCCTTCGCGGTATCGATGACCGACCCACCGCCGAGCGCGACAACGACTTCTGCCTTAGAAGCTGCGAGCGCCTTGGTCGCGTCATCAACCATGTCGATGGTTGGTTCGCCAGCAGGCTTTTCAAAAGTGGTGATTGTTAGATTCTTATGTGACGCCAACTTGTCGATGGTTGCTTGTGCGGCAGGATTGAACTTTCCGATTCCTTCGTCCACCATCAAGAAGACCTTGGTCGCGTTGAATTCCGCGATCACATCGGCAAGCGTCTCCGCCTTACCTTCACCGAATCGGACCTTTACGGGCAGGTGGTTATTGAAGGCTTCAATGTTCTGCATGGCGTCTCCTCGTCGATGAAAGAAGTATTGGCGGAGACGAGAGGATTTGAACCTCCGAGGGGATTTAAGTCCCCTACCTCATTAGCAGTGAGGCGCACTCGACCGGGCTATGCGACGTCTCCAAGTGTGGTGGTGAGTTTACCGCCAATTAAGCGTTGTTGAGAACGAAGAAATCCGCGCGTGATTTGGTGCTTTCCACAAGCTGAGCGTTCTTTTCATCCGTGCCGTGTGCCCAGTCGATAGCCGTTTGCCGGTCCTTACCGTAAAAGTGGTGGCGATCGACAAGTCGCTCCAACCGAAGCGCATCATCAACGTCCACATACCAGCTCTCTGTTAAGAGCGATGCGACGTCTCGCCACCCACCTTCGTCATAAAGCAGGTAATTCCCCTCGGTGATTACCAGCTTCGTTTTATGAGTCACGACCCCCTCGGCCGCTATCGACTCTTCGATTTTGCGATGAAACACCGGAAAATAGATGTCAGCGGAAGAAGTTCTAATCCGCTCCAAGAGCGCCGCATAACCATCCGCATCAAAAGTATCGGGAGCTCCCTTTCGATTACTTCGCCCAAGTTCTGCCAACACCTTGTTGCTGAGGTGATAGCCGTCCATCGGAACCAAACAGGTTGAATCCGATGGCAGATGCTCGATGAGATAGGAAGAGAGTTGAGATTTTCCTGAACCCGGTTTGCCAATTATTCCAATCAAAATTCGGCGATCAGAATTTTCCAAAAGGAATTGAGCACGTTCGAGCGCCTCAGAAAAACTCAGGGTTGGTGCAGACATTGATGCCCTAGGCATGGGCAGCGATGATCTTCGCTTCCATATATTCACGAGCAGATTTTGCCATTGACTTGTTATCCGTCCAGAGATTGCGCCAGATTCCCAGCGTGCTGGAAAGTTCAGGGCTCACTACAGCAGATGAGAATGATTCAAAGGTGATCGTTCCCTTATAACCAATCTTTGCAAGCGCCCCGAAGAACGAATCGAAGTCCACGTTTCCCGTGCCCAATGGGCCGCGGTGGCTTGCACCAATATGGACGTATCCCAGTTGTGGCCCCGCAGCCACAACTGGCGATACGAGGTCTTGCTCTTCGATATTCATGTGGTAAACGTCAAGGTGAACAACAACATTTTTCTCGCCGATGTGCGAGATCATGTCCATAGCTTGTTGGCCGGTATTGAGAAGGTTGGATTCGTAGCGATTAACGGGCTCTAATCCAACAGTAATTCCACGCTTGCCAGCTTCTTGGGCAAGGCGACGGAGTGAATTTGTTGCATTCTCAATTGCCTTAGGTGTTGTTGGCTTTGGGTATTTTCCGAGCGCACTGAAAACCACACCACCCAGATAATCGCCCCCTAAGCGCTCAACTACGGTGAGTGCATCCATGAGACGGGCTTCGCCACGCTTCACTACTTCTGAATCCTCGTTGTTGATATCGGCATCGAAGGAAAGCCCGAGCGAGCATGCACCCTTGAGGCCATACTCCTTCAGAGTCTTACTGGTGTGCTCAACATCAATCGACTTTGGATCGAGTGCAGGAATTTCAATAAGACCATAGCCGGCTTCTGCAGAGTTTTTGATTGCCTCAGTTGCCTGTGCGTTATTCCAACCGCCTACCCAAACAAGAGCATGGACGCCTAATAAATTGGGGATATTTGCCATCTCTACTTCTTTCCGGCGCTGGCGCCAGTGATTAGCGCAACGAGTTCATCGCTACTGGTGTCTTTGGCGCGCATGCCCGCCATCACATTTCCTTGCCGCATGACCCAGACTTGATCGGCCAAACGCAACACTTGGTCGAAGTTGTGGCTGATTAACAAAATCGCCAAACCTTGCTGCTTCATTCGTGAAATAAGGTCTTCTACCTTGGCGGTTTCTCTCACGCCAAGCGCAGCGGTTGGCTCGTCCATAATCACGACTTTCGAACCCCATCCAGCAGCTCGACAGATCGCAACGGCCTGTCGTTGGCCACCTGAGAGTCCACGAACGCGACTTTTAATAGATGGAATATAAACGTCAAGATTTTTCAACATTGCAGCCGATTCATCGCGCATCGCCTTCTTGTTGAGGATGCTGAAAGGACCAAAGCCCTTCATTTTTTCGCGATTGAGAAAGAGGTTCTGCCAAATTGTAAGGTCTTCAATCAAACCCAACGTTTGATAAACAGTTTCGATGCCAAACTGACGCGATTCCTCAGGCGTAGTGAAATGAACCTTCTTACCGCCAATATGAATTTCGCCTTCATCGGCGGTATAGACGCCAGAAATACACTTAATGAGCGTGGACTTACCTGCACCGTTATCTCCAACAATCGCAGTAACTTCTCCGGGCTTGGCATAGAGCGAAACACCACGGAGCGCCGCAACGCTGCCAAAGGACTTCTTTATATCGATGACTTCAATAGCGTTTACTGATTGATCGCTCATCACTTTGTCCTCACCATGGCGGCCGAGAGAATGACGACCAATCCGATTGATACATATTGGTAATACGCTGCAACACCAACAACGGTCAGGCCGTTGGTGAGTGCCTGCAATAAAAGTGTTGCCACAAATGGTCCAAATATTGTGCCGCGACCACCAAAGAGACTAACGCCGCCAAGAACCACTGCGGCCACACTATTGAGAAGTATGGATGTATTTGCGGCCGGCTCAGCCGCGCCAATGCGTGAAATAGTGAGCATCGCTGCAAATCCAGCAAGTGTGCCGGAGATTGAATAGACGACAATTTTTACTAAATCAATGTTGACGCCCATAGAGCGCGCAGCGTCGGGATCGCCACCGGTGGCAAGAATGTGCGTGCCAAAGCGAGTGTTGAAAAGGAAGAAGTGAGCGCCGACGGTAATTACGAAGGCGATAACCATCAGGTATGGAATCTTTCCAAAGCCACCGATTGCCAAGGTCGACAGTTGATTGCTTACAATTTGGCGAGGTTGACCGTTGCTAAATACCAGAGCAAATCCAGATGCAACAGAAAGCATTCCTAGCGTGACAATGAAGTCGCTAATTTTTCGCTTTGCAATAATAAATCCGTTGATAACACCACAAACGGCGCCGGCAAGAGTTCCCACGATTCCTGAACTCCACCACGACCAGCCGTTGGTAAAAGCGATGCCATAACACACGGCACCGAAAGTCATAATCGAACTGACCGATAGGTCAATTCCAGCGGTGGTTACCGCGAAAGTTTGGCCCACGACAATGATTGCGGGGATAGCTGAAGCCACCAAAATGTTATTGAGGTTATACATCGTCAAGAAGTTATGTGGCTTGATGGCTCCAAAAACGACTACTACGAGAACAAATGCAACGACCACAATCCAGTTCGACCAAAAGAAAGGGTCCTTGGTCACAAGACGTAGCTTGCTTAGCCAAGAAGTATCAGCCTCCTCCGCTTGCGCGGAAGAGGCCGATGACTTTGAGGATATATTCATATTTACTTAGCCGGATCGATTATTTCTTAATCAATGCAGCGTATGGATCGTTATATCCAGCAGGTGGAAGCTGGTTACCGGTCTTCAACGCTGAATCAACGTTGCTTGAATCGATAACTGCGTAAGGAGTAACCGTCCAAGCTGGAACCTTGCCGCCTTGTGCCAAAACTACACAAGCTTCAACGCCCATCTTGCCCATGACGTATGGGTACTGTGAAACAGAAGCTGTAACTGAGCCAGCCTTGATCAAGTTCAAGTTATCCATGATGCCGTCAACGCCGTAAACAGGAATCTTCTTTCCTGCTGCAGCAACAGCCTTAGCAACACCTTGAGCCATTTGATCGTTAGCAGCGAAGAAGCCTGCTAGATCTGGGTTTGCTACCAACATCTGGTTAGCAGCATCGAGCGCCTTGGTGGTATCCCAGTCAGCGTTAACAGGTCCAACGAATGTTGCTCCTGCAGCGCCAGCCTTGAAGCCGTCGATACGTGCGTTAGAGGTGACGTTTCCAGCAAGACCAGCGATGAGACCGATCTTCTTGCCGGTACCAATCAACTTGATCATTGATGCTCCGCCAGCCTTACCAGCTGCGGTGTTATCTGTTCCAGCGAATGATGTGATCTTTCCGCCAGCCGCCTTGAGTGATGCAGGATCTACAGGCGAGTCAATGTTGATAATTGGCTTACCGGCCTTGGTGACCTTACCCAAGCCCTGTGAAAGGTTGTTTGATGTAATTGGAATCACGATGTAGCAGTCATAATTCTGACCTGCAAGGGCATCAAGCTTATTTGCCTGACCGATGTCATCGTTCAATCCTGGTGCAGCTTGGACGTTAGCAGTAACGCCGAGCTTCTTCGCGGTATCGACGATACCTGCCTTCACGCTAATGAAGTAAGGATTATCAAGTCCCTTAACAACAGCAGCGATACGGATGGTGGTTAGTTTCTTAACTGCTGCATTTGAGGGAGTTGTTCCAGCAAGCACCAAAGCACCAGCTGCAACTACGGAAATGCTCAGTGTGAGAAAACGGGTGTTTTTCTTCACTAATTAGCTCCTTTGAGTGGGTGCAAACATTTGTAAATAACTTTACATATGTTTGCTTGTGACTGAACATTACCTATAAGCTTCCCGACTATTCAAGATAAAGAGATAACGGTTCGGTAACGAAATGAGGAAGAATGGGGGAATGTTGAAGGCGACACTTCGAAGCGAGCAGGTGCTTTTGCGCTGTTTTCGTGCTCACCCCAGCCTCACCCGGTTGGAGATCCAAGAGATCACCGGGCTTTCGCGCGTAACCGTCAGCCAAGGAGTCGCTCGCCTGTTGGCCGAGAAGGTATTGGTCGAAAATGAGAGCGTTGCACCTAGCGGCGGGCGCAAAGCGGCAACCCTAGAGCTCAATTCAGCTGGTGGTTATGTGGGAGTCATCTCTTTCACCGCGACTGCGATGTCGGTTGCCTTAACGAATCTGCAAGGCCATCTGATCAAGCCCTCACATTCCAGTATTGATATTGGAAAAGGGCCGGGCAAAATTCTGCCGGATGCGGTCCAGCGCTTAGCGACACTTTTTGAAGGTGTTCCAAAGAGCAAGCGGCTGGGGGTTGTTATTGGCGTTCCCGGTCCAGTCTCGCATGAATTAGGTCGAGTCGTGAGCCCGCCGATTATGAAGGGTTGGGACGGCATTGATTTTCATAAAGAAGTAGGCGACAAACTTGGTGTTCCCTCTTTTCTAGAAAACGACGCAAACTTGATGGCATTTGCAGAACATCGCCTCGTTTATCCAGAAGTCAAAGATTTAATCTTGATCAAGATTGCTACTGGAATTGGTAGCGGCTTAATTCTTAATCGCCACCTCCATCGTGGCGCAGAGGGATCTGCTGGCGATATTGGCCATGTGCAACTGGACGCACTCAAGGGCTCCACATGTCGATGTGGTCATACTGACTGTGTTGAGTCATTCTCGGGTGGTTGGGCACTAGTTGAAAAAATTAATGCCATGGGTTACGCCATCAAGGATTCATCGGATATCGCGGAGTTATGCCGAAAAGGTGACACCAAGATTCTCCGATTAATTGCCGAGGCGAGTGGCTATATCGGGCACGCAATCGCTGACGCGGTAAATCTGCTTAACCCCAGCAAGATTGTCATTGAAGGTCGAATCGCAAAAGCCAGCGATATTGTGCTGGCCACCATCAAAGAAGTTGTTTATCAGCGCTCTGGTGCTCTGGCTACCAAGAACCTTGAGATTGTTCCATCCAAGCTTGGCGATGAGCGAGCAGTATTAGGCGCGGCCCACTTGGGCCTAGATCGCTTCTTCTACTCCATCGAAGAGAACTAAATCGAAGCGACGCCCATCGCGCAAACTTCATTAGCAATCAGTGCATCTTTGTAAGTAGCAAGATCTGGGTTAGGAATTCCGGAAGCTAGAGAAGAAACCCAGGCGCGCAATTCTTCAATATAAGACTGCGTGAATCGAGTCATCCAGTTCTCTGCCATGACCCCGCCTGTATGAGCGCCCATCTGGCGATTTACGCGAGTAATCACATCACCATTAATTCCAATTTCAATGGAGCCTTTTTCGCACACAACTTCAACGCGGGCATCAAAGCCGTAATTGTTAAAGGCGACGATGTCGGCAACCATCATTAAGCCAGATTTCATGTGAGCTGTAATAACCAGTGGGTCTTTGAGGCCTTCTGGTGAAAGTGACGAGTGGCGAGGGTAGTGGCTCTGAACGGAAACCCATTCGTCTTTAAATAACCAGCGGTAGATATCAAAATCGTGAATAGCAATATTTGTGTAAAGACCTGGCGTTGTGGCTCCAGTTGATGCAACATTTCGGGTGATTGCGCGAAAGAAGGTGGGTGCTCCGAATTCGCCTGTGGCAATTAGCTCACGCACTTTGCGATATGAGGGATCAAAGCGCCGCATAAATCCAAAATGGATCATAGTCTTTCCCATTGCGGTTTCATAAGCTGAAATCTCGGCTGCAATGGCGTTTGCATCTTCTATTGTCGTTGCCATTGGTTTCTCGCACAAGGTCGGTTTTTTGCTGGCGATGGCAAGGCGTAGGTGCTCGACATGAAGTGGATCTGGCGATGCAATGATGATTGCATCCACCGACACATGGTTCATTAACTCAGAAGGGCTTGTGGTTTGAACCTCAACGGTTCCCAGTTCATCGTCCAGCGCCTGCATCCTCGCGTCATCCACGTCGAAGAGCGCAGTCACCGTAGCGCCTGGCACGTGCTCTTTAATGAAACGGGCATGGCCCGCGCCCATTACGCCCAGTCCGATAATTCCAACTCGAATTGGATTGCTCACGATTCCCCGATCACCCTGATTTAAGAATGACGCTGCTATACGGCACGTCATCACCGGTATGGATAATTGCTAGCGCTTGACCCACCAGCACTTTAAATTCTGAGTGCGGCACCAACGTGATTGGCAGGCCGGCGTAATGAGACTCGTAATCCGCCACCGTTGCAGCGTCGACCTTCTCCGTAAATTCGTTCGCCCGATATATACCTGTGAGATCCATCTTCGGCAATATGGCGTCGAGAATGGTGGGAATCTTAGGGAATCCCTTGACAAGTGCCAGATCAACAATTTCTACACCTGGATACGAAGGAAAGGGGCCGTCAACAATTGCTAAGGTGTTGACGTGGCGAAAGCGAGCGAGAACCGATGCAAGCTGACCATTGATAACGCCATCTTTTAACATCTCAAACTCCTTGACTGGATAGAAGTGCCCGAATGTCATTCTCTAGAGGGATGGAGGGTACGGCTCCTTGTGCTGTTGTGGCTAGTGCCCCGGCACCGCATCCATAACGCAGTGCGCTCGCAATCGGTGCGCCACGCTCAAGTTCGGCGGCAAATGCACCACAAAACGCATCTCCGGCAGCCGTTGTGTCTATTGGCACGACGGCGAATGCTGGCTGATAAATCTCTTCACTCTGCGATACGTACAGTGCACCAGCACTGCCCAGCGTCACGATGACCGCTTTTACGCCCTGCTTAATTAAGGCTCGAGCGGCAAGCGCCGCGCTATTTTGATCGGTTACTTCGATCCCCGTCAGAAGCTCGGCCTCAAATTGATTCGGAATCAAAATATCGATTGCTCGAAGAAAATCTGCTGATAGCTCGGATGCGGGGGCTGGATTGAGTATGGTCAGGCAGCCAGCGCTTTGTGCGTGTTGGAAAATCATCGTAAGTTGATCTGCGGGGCTCTCGAGCTGCGCGACTACCACGCTGGCGGGCTTTAGCACGCCAGCAGATTGATCCAGAACCTTTGCTGCATCTAGTTCGGCGTTAGCACCCGGAATCACCACAATTCGATTCTGCCCAGCGGAATCAACTTCAATAACAGCCGTTCCACACGGACCCTCGACCGTTGCTACGAGTTCACCGTTGATACCTTCGGTATCAAGTACTCCTCGCAATGAATCGCTATATGGATCTGTCCCCAGCACCCCAATCATGCTGGTTGCTGCCGAAGAGCGTGCAGCAGCTACTGCCTGATTCAGTCCTTTCCCACCTGGATAGGTCTGAAAAGTCTTGCCGTGCAGAGTTTCGCCGGGATTGGGCATGCGTTCTAAGTGCACCACCAAATCAATATTTAAACTCCCGACGACCACAACTCCCATAACAGAGGAATGTAGTCAGAAAATTTCGATTCCACTAGCTCTGCGACGGTCGGGCTAATAGAGATTTAATTCCCAAGCTCCGCCAGATACCCGCAGAATACGGAATCACTATTGCATCACCAGCCTGCACGGGAAGTGACTGTGCGCTATGAAAACTCAGTTCTCCTGATCCTTCAAGCACCAACAGGATGGCAAATCCAGCTTCGATCTCAGGTGACGTTTCCGGCAAGAAATCACACCGAAAGAACGGGTCTGCCTCTGCGCTAAACACCGAACGCTGCTCGTCCGATGGGAAGGTTTTTTTAATTACTAGTCGTTCGACCAACTCTACGGAGAGTGCGCTTAACGTCAGAGCTTGGAGCGCTAGTTCAAATCCCAACCCAAGGTGGCCATCTTTCTCACCATCGACTGCAAACTTCTCCCATTCCAGCAAGATGGAGAGATCGGTGGGCTCTTGGAGTTCGAGAACGAAAATATCTTTGCCGATGGAATGAGGCACCCCGGCAGGAACCAAGACGGTATCTCCAGCTGATACTGGGTAGTGGTTAAGTGAATTAATGAGCGCCGCAGCACTTTTATCCTTCACAAGTTGGTGCACTTCAGCGAGCGTCATATCTTTCTTAAAACCAAGCCCCACTGTTGCTCCGGCAGGCGCTTCTAAAATAATCCACGCCTCGGTCTTTCCGTGTGAGAGTCCTAAGTGCGCCTTAGCAAACTCTCGATTGGGGTGGAAGTGAACTGGCAAATCTTGATCAGGATCGAGAAGTTTGCAGAGAAGTTCGGTGGAAGGACCGAATACATCTAGATGTGCTTGTCCAAGCCAACCGATGGGATCGGCCTTGATGGCATCGATGAGAAAGTCACCACTTGCCAACTTTGAGAGACCCTGCTCCTTCTCTCCGAAGCGTGTGGTGATGGAGCCAATCCACTCTTCTGGGCGCATCGGGCCGCCCAGGCCACCACGCAATTTTCCGATTCGATTTCCGCCACGGTAGAAATGATCGAATTGATTTGCGGGAAGTTTTTGTGGGCTAGCCATTAAATCATCCACAAAAATGAATAATTGATGTGTTGGACAGCGCAATCCGCGTGTGCTTATCAATGTGCATTGGCTCACTTTACAGTGGAGTTAGTGCTAGCACTCAGTATTTTCCTAGTCCTTTTAATACCTACGGGTTACCGTTAAGCGAGAAGCAATTCACAGCTTTATAGGAGAGAAACCATGAACGCGCTCACCCTCGCACGTTGGCAATTCGCAATCACAACTATTTATCACTTCATCTTTGTACCAATCACCATCGGCTCAGGATTCCTGGTAGCCGGGTTGCAGACAGCTTGGTTTCGTACCCACAAAGACAAATACCTTCGAGCAACCAAATTTTTTGGAAAGCTCTTTCTCATCAACTTTGCCATCGGTGTAGTCACAGGAATTGTTCAGGAGTTTCAATTTGGAATGAACTGGTCCTCGTATAGCCGATTTGTCGGAGACATCTTCGGTGCGCCACTGGCGATGGAAGGCCTATTGGCATTCTTTCTTGAGTCAACTTTCCTGGGACTTTGGATTTTTGGCTGGGATCGTTTGTCAAAAAAGATGCACTTGGCGACTATTTGGCTAGCCGCTACCGGAACTCTACTTTCGGCTTATTTCATTCTGGCGGCGAATGCATTTATGCAACATCCTGTTGGTTATGTTTTGAATAAGACTCGTGGCCGGGCAGAGCTCACCAGCATCGTTCGCGTCCTTACTCAAAACACAGCCGTCTCAGCGTTTTTCCACACTGTGCCTTCGGCCTTCCTCACCGCCGGCGCTCTGTTCGCGGGTATTGCCGGCTGGATGATTTGGAAAGGCCGGGATGTTGAAGTCGCAAGACCGGTCCTCAAAATTGGTCTGATTACCGTACTTGTTTCATTCATTATTGTGGGAGTTTCTGGCGATTACACCGCTCGCATTATGACAAAGCAACAGCCCATGAAAATGGCGGCGGCTGAAGCGTTGTACAACAGCAAAGCCAACGCGCCCTTCTCGCTCTTCACCGTAGGAACGTTGGATGGGTCTCGCCCCGTCTTCCAAATTGGTATTCCATCCATGCTCTCCTTCATGTCCAAGGGAAATACATCCGCAGTAGTCGAAGGTGTTAATGACCTGCAGAAGCAATACGTGGCCAAATACGGTCCCGGAAATTACAAGCCTGATATCCCATTGGCTTACTGGTCATTCCGCTTAATGATTGGCTTTGGCGCGCTTGCAACCTTGATTGCCCTCCTCGTTTTGTGGCTCACTCGCAGAGGTAGACTACCCAAAGGACGATGGTTCGGTCCAACAATGATCGCACTTCCTTTCCTTCCCATCTTGGCTAATTCATTCGGCTGGATTTTTACAGAGAGCGCACGTCAACCTTGGGTTGTTTTCGGCTTAATAAAGACCGCCGATGGTGTTAGCCCGACCGTGAATGCAGGCAGTGTCGCGTTTACTGTTGTTGTTTTCACTGCGCTTTACGGGATCTTGGCAGTTGTCGAATTCGGTCTCTTTAGACGCGCAATCAAGGTCGGGCCAGAGCCCGAAGGCGCACACGAAAAAGCAGAAGCTGCTTCCACACTTGTGATGTCGTACTAGGTCTGACGGGAGAATAAACAAATGTCACTTAACTCATTCTGGTTCGTCATTATCGCGGTTCTATGGATTGGATATTTCATTCTGGAAGGATTCGACTTTGGCGTAGGAATATTGCTTCGAGTCGTTTCAAAAAATCAAGCAGAGCGACGAGCCGTTCTCACCACACTTGGTCCCGTTTGGGATGGCAACGAAGTGTGGTTGCTGGTCGCAGGCGGAGCAACCTTCGCCGCCTTCCCCGAGTGGTATGCAACGCTCTTCGGTGGCTTTTACTTGCCGCTCTTCTTGATTCTTGTTTCGTTAATCGTCCGTGGCGTGGCCTTCGAATATCGTAGTAAGTACGGTAAA
>Ga0214172_1000640_pt1 | contig 13625 bp, 7 predicted proteins | sample TroBogEpilimnion_29_FD_153010 | JGI IMG/M metagenome (GOLD analysis project Ga0214172, IMG submission 153010) | Freshwater microbial communities from Trout Bog Lake, WI - 12JUL2007 epilimnion | ecosystem: Environmental > Aquatic > Freshwater > Lake > Epilimnion/Euphotic zone | place: Trout Bog...
CAAGCCATCGCCATCGCCCTCAACGTCGCAGGAAAGTCTCGTAAAAAGAAATGATTGAATTATTTAGTAGTAGCGACTTTGTAATACAAGCAGATGAGGAAGGTGTCTCGGTACGATCCGTCAAGGACAAGACCTTTACCATCGTTCCTTGGGAAAAGATTATGGACGCCCATGAGTATTGCTTCGACACTGAGGAATGGGAATGAACGACTCCGCCGCTTTTATTATTGCGCTCAATGACATTAAGGAAATGCACCTTAAGAAGTCAAGAGACTACGGGCGACCCGACAAGCCGTTCGCTAATGTCCAAGCCTCAGAGGACTGGGGCATACCAGATTGGGTTGGCACACTTGTCCGTGCCAACGACAAGATTCGCCGTTTGCAGGCCGTAGCACAAGGTAGCAAGTTGGCGAATGAAGGCGTAGAGGACAGTCTTATAGACCTCGCTACATACGCTGTGATAGCATTAACCCTATACCGTCAAGGAGACAAAAATGAAAATCAAGACCAACGTAGTGTCAGCCCACCTTACTGCCCTGTTTGCGGCGGCTTTCAGTGTCGTTGCACTAATCCACCCAGGCTTTAAGGAACCAGCAGTAGTTCAGGCTATTGCTACCTCACTGCCAGTCGTCGTTGCCGGAGCCATTGAGGCGTACCACCTTCTTACCCACCGTCAGTTGCAGGCCGCTTTGGCGACCATCGCCACAACCGCTAAGGTTGCCGAGAACGCCGTGACCCCAGTAGCAACGACAAATGGACCAACCGCCTAAACCATTTGACATTGGTTTATCGCTACGCAAGTGGCTTGACCTTAACCTAGCTGGTTTTCTTACCACGCTTGATCTTGGACAAGACGATTCGTGGCAAATGCCAGTCATTGAGGACTTCGTTCTTGTAGTCGCAGTCAAGGACTACAAGGACGGGGGTTCCTCGGTATTTTCTATTACCCCAGGCGACTTACCACGGTACAGAACGCTTGGGCTTTTACATTCGGTAATCAACAGTGGCAATTAGCGCAATACAACGTAAGAAGTATTTTGAGGCTCGCTCGGCAGGCTTCTCTATTGCTGACTCTGCTCGTAAAGCCAAGATGTCCGAGTCCACCGGACACCGACTTGAGAAGGCAGTTAAGACCCTCAAGGAGTCTGATGACATTGACTCATCAGCTCGTAACTATCGTGAACTAAAAGTAGAGGCGAAACTCGAAGGCCCACGCCCCTACGAGAAACTCAGCCCTGAAGCCCAACGTGCCCTAGAGGACTTCGGCTATTTCCGCCAGCGTTACTTTGGTCGTATCTCGACCCCGTGGCAGGAAGAGGCCGGTGTCACCCTAGTGGAATTGCTAGAGACGCCGGAAAAGGAATACGTGGTTATGAACATGCCACCTGGTTCCGGTAAGACTACCCTTATCCACGACCTCATTTGCTGGATTATCTGCCGTGACCGTGGGGTGCGATTACTGCTTGGTTCGCACACCCAGAAGGTCGCTAACAACATGGCAGGCCGTATCCGTAAATCGCTAGAGCGTGTGGTGGTTGAGCCACCAGATGATGAACTGATTGCCCACGGACTCGCCACCGCCGCTGAGTCCACGATGGCACTGGACTATGGACGTTTTAAGCCAGTTGAGCGTGACCTCTGGACTAGAGAGCAATTCATTGTCGAACAGCCCGAAGAGCAGGGCGGCACCTCGGAAAAGGAACCTACCCTCTCTGCCTATGGCTATGACTCTGGCTACCTCGGTGGTCGCTTCGATGGTTGCTTCTGGGACGACGTTGTAACGGAAAAGAACACCCGTAGTGCCGACCTCAAAGAGAACCTCGAAAACGACTGGCAGGACATAGCCGAGTCACGCCTTGAGCCAAACGGCATGCTTGCCCTCATTGGACAGCGACTCGCCGCCGACGACCTATACCGCTTTGCCCTCGACATGGAAATGCCTTTTGAGGACGAAGAAGCCATGCTTGATGACGGCATGAGCGAGGAAGAGGTCGAGGCACTCCGCAAGGACAAGAAGTACCGCCACCTGCTTTACCGTGCCCACTACGAGGATCGGTGCAAACCAGAGAACCACAAGCGAACTGCCCCAGCCTACCCAGAGGGTTGCCTGCTTGACCCTCGACGCCTTGGCTGGCGTGAAATCTCAGCCCTGATTGCCAACCGTGGTCAGCGGTACCGAGTGGTGTACCAGCAAGAAGATACCGACCCTGACGAAGTATTGGTCAAGACCGAGTGGGTCTGGGGTCATGGTGAACACCCAGGGTGCGTAGATAGAGATCGTGACCTATGGGAAATCCCCAAGGGCATAAGTGCTAGGGATTGCCTAGTGGTCGCCACGGCTGACCCTTCGCCTACCCAGTTCTGGTCTATTCAGTGCTGGCTGTATCACCCTGAGTCCCAGCAACGGTTCCTGCTTGACCACTTGCGTCAGCGCATGGAAGCCTCACGATTCCTTGACTACAACCTAAATGACGGTAGATACACCGGAGTTATGGAAGATTGGCAGAACCTGTCAGAGTCGCTCGGATTCCCAATTCAGTATTGGATTATTGAAAATAACGCCGCTCAGCGGTTCATGCTTCAGTACGATTACGTCAAACAATGGAAGATGTTGCGCTCGGTTGAAATCATTCCCCACAACACAAATGCTATTAACAAGCAGGACGAAACGCTTGGCGTTTCCGTGTTACAGCCGCACTACCGCTTTGGTCGTGTAAGATTACCAGGTAAGGGCGAAGGCCGTATTCGCTCCATGAAGCTGATTGACGAGGTAACGAAGTACCCACATGGTACCCGTACCGATGACTGCGTAATGGCGCAGTGGTTTCTGGAGTGGAACATTCCGAACCTTTACATGCCTAAAACTACGCAAGCAACAGCGTGGCGACCCACATGGGTTAAGAAAGCCAACACTACATTGAGGTTATAAGTGGCCCTATCCGCAGACAACGAAAAAGCCGCAGCCCAAGTCGTCACCATGTATCAGGAGCGACGCCGAGAGCGTGGCGGTCTGTTTGGTCGAATGGAAGAAATCCGCCGTCACTATAACGGCGACATCATTGTTCCCCTGCCGGAACTTGATGAGATGGAAAAGCCTGCGATTCCTAACCTGATTGCTCAGGGTATTGACCAGTTTGCTATGCGTGTGGCGTCAGTTATGCCTGACGTAAGTTACTTGCCAGTTCGCCCAGGTATTCAAGTATCGGAGAACAAGGCCCGTGACCGTCGCCTTGCCAACCTTGGTTGGTGGGACATGAACAAAATGCCGACCAAGCTCCGTCGCCGTGCTCGTCACTTGACCGCCTACGGTATGAGTGCCGTCACTATCTCGCCTGTCTCGATCTATCACGATGACAAGCGCAACATGCCTCACTGGCGTGTACGCAATCCCCTTTCGACCTACCCTGCTCCAATGCTCGACCCAGACTCAATGGAGCCAGCAGACTGTATCTTTACTGACCGCCGCCCCCTCGGCTGGTTGAAGCAGAACTACCCACACCAGATGTCCATTCTGTACCGTGGCACCAAAGCCGACAGCGACATGTTCGAGGTGTTGGAATACATGGACAGCAACGAGACTGTCTTGATTGCCGTTGGTGCTGAGAAGCCTAAGTCTGATTCCTACACCGTAGAGACTGGCAAGGGAACTGCCTCGCACATCATCTTGGAGCGTATCCCTAACCGTGCTGAGATTTCCCCAGTGGTTATCGCTGGTCGTATTACCCTTGACCGTTTGCAGGGTCAGTTCGACCAAATGCTTGGCACCTACCAGCGCATGGCGAAACTTGACGCCCTTGACCTAATTGCCCGATTCCGTAACGTATTCCCCGATGAATGGGTTGTCTCGACAAGCAACAGCCCATCAAGTCCTCGCATTATCCAAGAGGCCAACGGTAAAGAAGGTATCCGTGGAATTGTGGACAAGGGACAAATGCAGGTTACACACCTGCAACCTGGCTCGACCACCGGCGAAGCACTCGACCGAATGGAAAGGGCACAACGCCTCACGGGCGGTATTCCTGCAGAGTTCGGTGGAGAGTCACCAACTAACGTTCGCACAGCACGGCGTGGAGAAATGGTTATGTCCAACACCGTGGACATGCCGATTCAGGAGTATCAGGAAATCTTTGCTAACTCGCTAGAGGCAGAGAACCGCCGAGCCATCAAGATTATGAAGGCGTACTACGGCAACAAGCCCAGCATGTTCTTCATGGGTACTGACGGCAAGGTAGCCCACCCCGACTACACACCTAACGAAGCCTTCGAGACTGACATGAACTACGTCAAGTATTCCATGCCAGGATCGGACGTGAACGGTATGGTCATCGCTATTGGTCAGCGTGTGGGTACCGGCATTATGTCTACCCAGACTGCCCGTGAAATGGACCCAGCCATCGAGGACCCAATCCGTGAGCGTGACCAAGTAGAAGTCGAATCACTACGTCGAGCCATGCTTGCTGGTCTTGAACAGCAGGCTACGCAGGGAACCCTTGACCCTTCGATTATTGCCGAGATTGCTCTGGCTAAGGCTGAGCGTCACGTCACCCTCGAAGCAGCGGTGAAAAAGATTCACGAAGAAATGCAGAAGAAGCAGGCCGACCAAGCCAACCAGATGTCGCAAATGCAACAGCAGGGTGGACCACAAGAGGCTACGCCAGAAATGCAACCTGGTCTAGCCGGTGCCGCAGCCCAAGCCGCAGGCGCACCTGTACCACCACCGTCTGCTGGTGTGCAAGACTTGAGCAGTATGCTTGGTGCTCTACGCCGTCCTGCTCGTCAGACCACAGCGGAGCAGGGACTCCAAGCCCCACAAGGAGCTTAGTAAATGCCACGTTCAGGTAGAGGCGGTGCTCGTCAAGGCACACCAGGTCAGGCTTACGGAAACCGTACCGATCTCAACGCAAGCCTGCCAGTCCAGACTGTCACAGGTCAAGGCTATGGCGTAGCGGCTCAACAGCAAGCCGCCCAGCGAGCAATCCCAATGGCGTCGCAACCAGTACCAGGTGCCAGCGCACCAGTCGCACCAGGTCAGGGTCCAATCCCTCAGCCAGCCCAGCCACAGCCAGCAACCATTACTGGTCAGATGTCGCCTACTCAGATGTACCCAGGTGAGTTGAAGTTCGCTCACCCTACTGACGCACCCGAAGAACCTATTACTGCTGGATTACCTTTTGGAGATGGACCAGGGCCAGAAGTCCTGCACACTTTCGCTCCGCAAATTGGTGAATCGTTAGCGATGATGGCTCGTCAGCCAAATGCCCCTGCCAGCCTGATTGACCTAGCGAGCGCAGCCAAGAACATAGGTCTGTAATGACGGACATGCTAGGGCTACTTGGCGGTGCAGGCCGTGGTGCTGGGGAAGTCCTCAGCAACCCCAATGCTCAATTTGGAAACAACGCTAATGCGTACATTGACACGCTTATCAAGAACAATCCAAATCTTGCTTCTAACCCTGGCTTAGCGTACTCACTTACTCAGACTTTTAAGAACTCAACTGACCCATACCAGTTAGCTCACAGCACCTTGATGGCAAGCATGCTCAAGGGTTCTGGTGACGCCATCGGTGCTTTGTACCCACCAATCATGGCTGACTTTGTAAATAAGAAAGGTCAGTCGGTAGACGCCAGCGGCAAAGTAATTGGTAGCACCTCACCTGGCTTGATGAGCCAAATACAAAGTGCTACCGCAGGTGTGCTTGGCGATGTAACTAAACCACTTGGCAATCTTGTTGGCGGTGCCATGCAAGGTTTCATGGGCTTGTTTGAGGATAAAAAAACCGCTGAACAAATTGGTAATTTGTGGCGTACTGGTGTCGGCGGTTTAGGACCAGGACTAGCCAATGCCGCTTTCGGTCTAGGCAGAATGGGTCAGTATTGGGATCGTTTCGCTTCAGGTCAAATGGACCCACAGCAGATGGGTGCAGGCGTAACAAACGTTCTTAAGGCTGCTCAAACCCTGCCTCAACTCCCCGACATTTACATGACCAACCTTAAGTCACAAGCAAACATCAACGGTTGGGGTAACGCCGTAGGTAATCAAGTAGGAAACATGCTTGGTGGCGCACTAATCGGTGGTGGTCTTGGAGATGTAGCAGAAGGCACTACTGCCTACGAAGCGGCCTCGGCTGCTGCGGCACAGCAGTCTGCGGAAGAAGCGACACTTATCGCCAACCTTGAAGGCAAGATACGAAGCGGTGTGCCTGTATCGGTAGAAGAACACATGGCACTTGAGGCCGCTAAGAAGTCTTTGCTTTCCCGTGACCCTCGGTACTTTGAGCAAAAAGCGTACGACAAGGGAATCTCTCTTGTACCAAAGACATACCTAAACGAGCTGAATGACGCTTTAGCCAAGGGCGTTATTGACCAGCAGATTTTTAATGAGCGAGCAGCGCAGGCTATTGGTGACTTCAGTAGTCGTGAGGCTCAGGCGTTTACGGACGCCGCCAATGTTATTCATGGTGAGCAGGCGGCACAAGAAGCCGTGCAGGCTTCGACATTAACAAAAGCCCGTGGTGTATTTCAATCTATTGGTAAAGCGGCTGGGTACCCAGTCGGCGCACCACTGAGAGGATTATGGGCTACGGCAAAAGCACTTGGTTCACGCCAAGCCAACATCACTTACTTGTTGGGCTACATGCAAGCACAGAACGATCCAGTAAATGCTTACATCTGGAACCTAGCCGAGCAGGGAAAGGTACTGAACGAGGACGGCACCACCCAAGACCTCGGTGTTGAGATTGCTAACTCTTTGGGCATTGACGGTTTCTGGGGAACCAGCGTTCGTGACCTGATTGACTTCGGGTTGAAGTGGGTTGTTGATGACCCTATTGCTGCATTGGGCAGATTGGCCTCTGAAGTAAAAGGTATGTACGGCATGACCGGCGTACTGGGCAAGTGGTTTCACGGAACAGGTATTTTTCAACCTGGTGACGTATTCCGTGCCTATGGTGAATACTCCAGCGTTCGCCGTGCAGTGGACTGGATTGCTGAACACTCAGCCGGTGAGATTGCCACACGCTTCAAGGCATTGAATCTTGGCAACGACTTTTTGGAAAAACTAAGCGAAGCAAAAACTGCTGACGAAGTATTAGCCACGTTTGAAGAAGCCTCTAACGCTATTAACCTTGGTGAGCGTTTGTTCCAAGTACCGACAATGAGTTGGTTCACATTGGCTAAAGCCAACCTTGTAGGAACTGGGGTTAAGGACTTCGGCACCGTAGGCGACGCTCTGCTCAAGGCACAAGCAAGCTCACTAGAAATTGCCAAACTTATTGGTAAGGACATGAACCTCGACATCGTGGGTCGAGACATTTCTTTCGTTGAAGGCGACCTGGCTAAGAAAGCCAAAATCACCCTAGGCCGCCGACTCGCTAAGCAGTTCGGTCAAAAGCCAATGATGATTGCCCGTGGTCTTATTACTGACCGCAAGTTGCTTGTAGGCGACCCCAACAGTATCAAGCCAATCACCGACTTCTTGCGAGCCAGCTACATGTCCAAGGACTTTGTAAAGATGGTTGGCGACCAACTAATCCGCCACGGTAATGACCCTATTCTGTGGGATAACATTTACACCAACTCAATGAAGATTGCAATGTACCGTCGCTTCTTGGCTTCAGGTGCTCACGGTGACTTCACCAACTTCATGGACGCTATGTTCAAGCATGTTGATGAGAAGATGTCTGAACTGTATGGCGTAGACGGCGGTGGTACTCGTATGGACCAAGCCTTTATTGCTAGCGAAGACGAAATGGCAGATCGTGTCATTGACCCTGAGACTGGCATGACCCGTGTTGCTGCGGCTGGTACTACCCAACTCGGTGAGCGAGTCCTACCTAACTTGCGACAAATGCGTTTGCTTGGTCGCTTCATGGCAGAGGTGGCTCAGGAACTAAACAAGAGTGGTGCTGACGTATTCCTACGCTCAACCGCCAAAACCTTTGAGGCTATTCGACAACTGGCTGAAGTAGCCAACGTCAAGGTCGAGGATTTCCTTGGCGACTTTAATGCCGAAAAGATGGCAGAAGATTTCGTAGGCACTACAGAATACTCCGGCACATTTATGGCTGATGGCTACAAGGCTAAGGCTGAAGAAGTGCTAGGCAGGATTAAGGATTTCCTCAACGCAGACAACATCAAGGAGATGACCCCTGCTGAACGGTACGCTTCGGTAGTCAAGTTCCTTGACCAAGAAATTGAGAACGCCCGAAACCTTTACACCAATTACAGCCGTCGTTATCAAGAATTGGTAGTGCGAGGGCTGGACTCGCCTGGCACTCTCGACAGAATCTTTGGTACCCAAAACGTTAATACTTTGCTCATGCACATGCGTGGCGAGAAGCAGATGGTGGAGAACCTTAGTGCCGAACTAAAGGCAAACATCACCGAGTCGCACACCGCTAATAACGCCCTAGGCCGCCAAGCCAATTACATCAGATCAACGCTAGAAACTTCTGACAAAGAAGCTAGAGACAAGTACGTTCAGGCTTTCTTGGACAAGCACGAACTTAAGGCAGAGCGTGAAGTTGTTTCGGGTCGCCCCATCATTGGGAAAATCTTTGACAAACTCCCTGAACGCCTACGGTTCCAATCGTTGCAGTCCTATGGCTATCGCCACAACGGTGACGTGCTAGTTGATTTAGCCCAGGGGTTCCTCAATAACTGGTTCAAACCATTGACGCTGAACTCCCCAGCGTGGGCTGAGCGTGTCTCTATTTCCGAAGTAATGCTCAACGCCCTGCGTATTGGTGGGCACAACTTCACCCAAGCCAAGCTTGCTCAGGCTATTGCTAAGCATGAGTTCTACCTAGGCAAAGTTGCGATGGGCGAGATGGAGATGAAGTCACTACGCTTTGCTATCTCTAACATTATCCTCGGCTTTGAGAAGGGCTTATCGGCAACCCTCAAGGGCAAGGAGTTTGATAACTTTCTTGAGTTCGCTACCAACCTCTATTTAGAGACTGACGGACACCTTGGTGGTGGAGTTCACGCTCAGGGTGACTTCATGCCAGAGGACGGCTTCAAGGCTGGCGTTGCCAACAAGGTGATGGGCCTTGACAAGAACGGGGAACTCAAGGCGACCAACCGCATTCTCTCGGACAAGTTCATTAAGTACGAAGCCGGCAACTGGTTTGCCGGTGCGGCTTTGTGGGAAAACATTTCACGTGCTCACCGAGATGAAATCTACAAGGAAGTGTCTGACTTCTACCTCAAAGAGATTGAGGCTAACGGCTACTCGGTGTTTTTGACCAATCCTGAGAAATACATGAAGATAGCCAATAAGCAAGGCTACGAACAATTAGACGCTTTGGGCTGGGAGAAAACCCCTGAAGCATTGAAGGCCCAGACTCAACTTGCTTACGAGAAGTTGCTCAGAGAAGAAGGTGCCAACCGCATTAAAGAGACTGGCATGCTCAAGCAGTTAGACGCTGACGCCTACGACCACATGAGGCAGTTCATCTCCGACCTGCCAGAAGCCACCCGTGTTCGTTTTTTGCGTGACAAAATGCGCTCGGCTAAGTATCCACTACTAGAACCACATGACGCTTGGGCAAGAATTGCTGTAGATCACATCAACGGACTGACCACTCGTAAGGGAACTTTGTTTCCTGAGATTGTCCACCAGATTTCTAGTGGAAACATTGAAGCCCAGGCTGACATCGCTCGCTGGTACAACGACAGAGTGCAAAAGGGTCTGGTAGTTCCTAGCCATTTCCCAGCTCACGAATACATTGACCCCAGAGCCGCTGGTGTAATGAACATTGCTCGCCGTGCCTCGGAGTTCATGCACACCAAATACCTTGGTCCGATTGTTAATACCGCCAGCCGTGACCCATTGTTTGTATGGGAAGCGTGGCAACAATACAAGAAAATGCAACCGCTTCTCGAAGCAGGCACGTTCGACATGGCACAGGTCATGGCTCACGCTCAGTCAGAAGCACTGATTAACCTTGCTAAGTACGTTCACAACCCTATGGACAAGACCATGTGGGAAGAGAACATGCGTGTTGTAGCACCGTACTACTTCGCTAAGAACCAAGCGTGGCGTCGTGCTTTGCGAGCCGGTGGCGACAACTTTGCAACCTTCTACAAATACATGAGGATTTCCTCGGCGGTCACTAACTATGTAGCCGCAGCGGGTCAGCAGTCTGGCATTAAGTCCTTTAAGATTCCAGGCTCTCAAGTGCCTATTGGCGTCTTGCTTGGAATCATGGGTGGTCCGTTGGTTCTTTTGCACAACCTTACAATGGGTGACGCTGGTAAGGGAATGTCGCTTGAAGGTATTGCCGCCTCTCCTGATAGCGTCATCATCACCGGATCACAACCTGGCTTTAGCGGTTTTGTGGACAACTTGCTACGAGTTCCTTTTGGACCAACAGTATCCGTACCAGCCAAGGTGGTTTACGAAACAACCGGCAGACGGCTTCCATTGGTAGGGCAGATGATTTCCATGCTCCTAGGCCCAGCGTCTATGAACTCTTCAATTATGAAGGACTTGACGCCCAACTCTATTGCTTGGAACGTTGGCGGTGAGATTAGTGGCTTCTTCAATCAGGAAAGTGCCAGCTCGTACACCTCTGCTGAGAACCATGTTATTGGCAACATGGTTGATGACCTATGGGCAAAGGCACTCCACGACTCTGCTCAATCACTAATCGCTCAGGGCAAGATAACTGAAAAGAACCTTAACAGCGGTGCCGCTAAGCAGTTGATTGAACAGAACGCCACTATCAAATTGGGGATAACGCTAAACGACTCAAGAAAGATGGGCGAATTACAAGTTAAAGCTAACTACGCAACATTGGCGTTGTTCACCGCTAAGACCCTTGCCTCTGCTGGAACTCCGATTGCGATGGTTATTGCTGGCAACAGCAAGGTTCAGGCTCAACTGACCGCTATTGCCCAAGAGAAGGACGCACAAGGCAACTTCAAGTTCCCCAACTACACCTTGCAGATGGCAGAACTCCTACGCCGTTGGCCTCAAGAACTACCAGACACGGTTCCACACACCACCAGTCCATTTGCAACTTACGCAGAAAACCTCGGCACGGTTAAGTTCGTCAAGAACCACACGAACATAGTAAACAATTTCCCCTACCTCAGTGCGTTCCTAGCCGACTTGACTGGCAAGAACGCCAGTTACGATCCGTCAGCGGCTCACTTGTTTGGAACCCTGAACTTGCGTCAGAAGGAAACGCCACAGCAATACCTTACGGCTCAAGCAGTTGCCAACGGAAACTACATGGCGTACAACATAATGGCACCTAAGTTTGCCGAGTTATACCCAGGCGACGCCGGAATGGGAATGAGCAAGCGTGGATTGTACGAATGGAATAAAGCCATTCAAGCGTATGGCACAAGTGACAATTTCATCTGGGCTCAGGAACACTACGGTGGTCACTCGAAGAAGGTAGCCGAAAACGCTTATGACGAGCTAAAAGTTTTCCTAAAGAACCCATCAAACTTCAAGGGCATTGACCCAACCAAGATAAACATGTTCCGCTGGCTAGTAGCTGAGCGTGAAAACTGGGTCAAGGTTTACAACAATAGTTCTGAAAACGAGCGCACAAACCTTAAGAGATACTGGATTCAGGGTATAGACAAACTTATCTCTGTACCGCAATACTCCTACATGAGTGCCGAGATTACCTCGGTGTTTAGAAACTTACCTGTACCATTTGAAGGGACACCATGACAGATAAACCATTAGCAGAAGAAACTCAGGCACCGGCTGATAAGCAGATGTCGGTAGCAGACATGAAGCAATTAGCGCACGACTACGCCGTGCCTATGAGCGATGGCACCTTGAAACAGATTGGCGAGGACATGACCCCAGCCAAGGCTCAGGCGTTTGAGGAATACCTCAAGACCACAGCCCAAGGACTCTACCCCTCGCTTGCTCCACAGATTGCGGCTGGTATCAAGACTGCCTACCTGCTCGACCCATACCGTCAGGTCGCTAAGCAAATGCTCGGTGAGCAAGCCGAGCCTGACTTTATGACCGACCCCAAGGCTAGTGCGGCTTTGAGTGGTGGACACGATCCCAAGACTGGACGCCCAGTTCCCATGAGCCTCGACGAGTGGAAGGGCCACATTCGCTCTAACCCTGGCTTTGGCTACCAGAACACCCCAGCGGCTCAAGAACAAATGCAGGCACTCGCTCAGGGCCTACATCAGGAGATGGGCGCAGGAGAAGTGAACCCAGCGATGATGGCACCACAAGCACCAATGCAGGCACCAGCTCAGGCTATGCCTAGCCCATCACCACAGGCAGGTATGTAATGTCACGCAAGACCGCTAAACAAACGCCAACCACCACAACCACTTGGTCGCCAGCCGGACTAGGCGGTATTAGTTTTACTGGTGGCGCAGGTTCCCTGAGCCCGATTCTTTACCCAGACGCTAATACGATTTACGAAACCCTAGTTAGAAGCGGTGCTAATCAAACAGCGGCAAGAGCACTAGCCAATAAACTTGGTGGCAAGCCAATCCTCGCTAGTGGCTACACCAACAGCAACACCGGCAAGGTTGATAAGGCTGGCTTCTTTGCGTTGATGTCTGAAATCAACAAGCAGGGTGGTGTGGCTCTTGCTGAAGCGGTGTTTGGCAAAATACCTGGGCTGAACATTAGTGAGTATTTCCAAGGCACCAAGGGCGCAGACAGCGTTGCGGCAGGTGCGATTCGTGCTCTGAACGACGCCGGAACACAGTACGGCGGTGAACTAACCAAGTTGCCTGCTGATGTTAATTACGGACCTGGCCTTAGCGCAAGCAACCTAGAACGCCAGCAGGTACTCAACGAAGCCCTGACCATTTCAGGTCAGCAGGTTCAGGCTATGGTCGGTGCTCAGGCTTCGTCATCAGCCAAGATTGGTGCTTACGAATCCCTCAACCAAACCCTAGCCAACTACGATCTGACTTCGGTTGCCCCACAGGTTTACGACTGGGTGTTCAAGAACGGCATTACCAACCCCAAAGAACTAATGACTTTGGTTCGAGACACCCCTCAATACAAGCAACAGTTTGCTGGACTTATTGAGCAACAAAAGAGTGCTGCGGCTACAGGCAATAAACCTCTGACTGAGGCTGGATACATGAGCTTAGTGAACTCCTACCAGCAGACCGCACAAGCGGCTGGACTCCCAGCGTCAATGCTTACCAAGGCAGACCCCAAGACTGGGCGCACGGTTATGCAGGACCTAGTGGCTGGCAACGTATCGGCGGCTGAGTTCTCACGTCGAGTAGCCTCTGGCTACCAAGCGGTAAACGGTTTGCCCCAGCAGGTTCAAGACGCTTTCATGCAACAACACGGAATCACCAAGGGACAACTGGCGGCTTATTTCCTCGATCCGACAAACGGCGAAGAAGCCATTAAGCGTGAGCGTGAGGCTCTCGGTGCCAACCTTGGCTACAACGCTCAGAGTGCTGGACTTCAAGGATTCAGTAACCAGCAGGCTATGGACCTTGGTGAGATGGTTCGTGCTTCAGGACTTGGTGCTACGGCTCAGGACCCCTACAACACCCTGACCCTAGGACAGGCCCAGAAAGCCCTTCAGACGGCTTCTAAGGACGTTGCGCTGACCGGCAGTGCTCCAGGTGGTACAGCCCCAACCGTGGACACCACGACCC
>Ga0214172_1000643_pt1 | contig 13526 bp, 15 predicted proteins | sample TroBogEpilimnion_29_FD_153010 | JGI IMG/M metagenome (GOLD analysis project Ga0214172, IMG submission 153010) | Freshwater microbial communities from Trout Bog Lake, WI - 12JUL2007 epilimnion | ecosystem: Environmental > Aquatic > Freshwater > Lake > Epilimnion/Euphotic zone | place: Trout Bog...
CTCACGTGCGTCGCAAACGCGCCCTCCGCCTGCAGGGTTTCGATTGCTGCTCGGGGGGTTGGTGCCCTGTGGATTAAGATGCAGTAGTGGAACCAGTTCACGTACGCGGTGGTGGAAAAGTACTTGGCGCTGACTTCAGCGTAGAACGAATCAGGGGCGTCCCTCGGCCAGCTGACAACGTTGGGCAGCAGCGCCTTGAGCGGGTGGGTGGGTTGAGAGATAACTTCGTGTTCGGCGAAGCACATTCGGAAGCGTTTGTGCTCCTGTTTTATAGATATCGGCCCGTGAAGTTTGACACAGTTCTAAAACAACTCTCGGTCCAAAACACAATCAAGAGACCCCAACCCGTAAAGCGCAACAACCATACAAAAACCTCACCCCACCGCACCCATAAATGCACCGCCGCAGAAACCCCCGCCTGGAAGAGGTGGCCCCTGAGAGCATCTGGGCGGTGTCGGCGTCCTCCGACTACGCGTGGCCGGCCGCTTGGATCGCCTGCCCGTCAAACGTGCTGGATGCGGACGAGTCGACCCTGTGGAACGCGCGGGCGTTTGCGCCGGCGTGGATACGGTTCGACCTGGGCCCCGCCGCCCCGTGCGTCGCCAGGCTGGAGCTGCTGCCGTCGATGGCGCCGACAGAGGGCGAAACGGAGCACCGGATCCAGATGGGCACGAGCCTCAGCAACATGAGCACCGCGATGACGCTCGCAGGCACGTGCCGCGACCGGGAGTGGATCGTGTGCAAGCTGCCGCAGAGCCGCCGGGCGCGGTTCGTGCAGATCCTGACGACCAGAAGCCCGAGCTGGGTCGCGTGGGTCCGGATACGGATTTGGATCGAATGACACGTCCCGATACAAAAACGGCGTCCCCAGCGGCCGGCGCCATGCTCCATTTGCCTATCTCGGTGTATTCGTACGACCGCCGCGCCAAGGTGTACAGGTTCACCGGATGCCTGCAGTGCACGGTATCCGGCACCCCTCTGCCAAAGATCATGACGTGCAGCGCGAGCCTCGGGCTCCTGGGCGAAAACATGGAGCTCTTGAAGTCGGCGATGCGCTCCCCCGCAGTGGTGCTGCACAAGGGCCTCAAGACGCAGATCTACAACGCCGCGTGCGAGGAGGTGCACACGCTGCCCGCGACGACGCCGCTGTGCGTGCTGAGGTCGTACGAGCTGCCCCACATCAACCTGTGCACCTCCATCGCGCACTACCGCCTACGCCCGGACGGCGCCCTGGTGCTGGTCGACACGGGTCGGATCCATTGCGCCATGTGCTACATCCCCGAGGAGATGGACACCGACACCGTCCGTGGGCACCTGCACTCGCGGGCGCGCTCGATTCGCAAGCTCCTCAGGGATCGCCGCATCGTGGTGGAGCTTGGCGAGGGGCGCGCGCCTAGCGTGTTCAGCTGCGAGACGCTGAGGAGGAAGGGATAAAAATTGAAGAGAGTGGGGGAAAACGTATAAAAGTGATTGCCAAAATAAACCTAGCCGCAGACATGCCCCAGCGGATCGGGTTGCGCGGCAACAGCAAAGCTTCGCGTTTCGATTGGGAGAAGTTTCTGAACGAAAATGCCAGTCAGAGCGGCGATCTGAACACGGCAGCTGTTGCCAGCGGCATTCAATTCTACACTGCGAACCACGAATTTCACCTCAAAGTGACCAAGAGCGTGGGCGATTTTGAGCTGTACACGATCGGCAGCGGGTTTCTGGTGGCGTTTTCCTCAGCCGGCAGAAGGCTCATCATTTTCAGGGGAAATACGGACCAGACGTATTCCTTCACAAACGCGGATGACAAGGCCCCTGTGATTTTTACCCAGAATTTGATGTCGGAGGCAAACGTCGTGACCGAGATGCGCGCCCTTTTCAAAAAAGGGGCCTGTACTGTCGAGTTCATGGAGAACCACATGCGGGAGAGAGAGGCTTCTATTCTCGAAAGTGTCTCCAAGCGATTCGCTTCATTGCGCTTCGATATCAATATGCTCTGGTGCGTCTTCATTGCCGCTATTGTGGTTTTCCTCGTCCTGATTGTTGGGATGGCCCTGTTTTTTCAGCGCAATGATGCAAGGATAGCCGAGCAGATCGCTGCGAGTTCAACTCAGATAGGGACCCTCGAGACGGCTAATTCCCAGGTGAAAGCGGACGTCGGATCGGCAGTGGGGCTTATCGGGAAACTGAATGATAAAGTGAAAGAAACTACAGCATCGTATGAAACGCAGATACAGTTGATAGCTGCGGAAATCGAGGCTCAAAAGCAAGCCAATATGGAGGTGAATAGTGAACTGAAGGCAGTGAATAGTGATCTGAAGGCAGTGAATAGTGATCTGAAGGCAGTGAAGCAGGCTGTCGGGTTCATCCTGACTAAGTACAACCAAACTACGGTGCACATGATTGGCGACGGCAAGGAGAACAAGTCAATCGGAAGTGAGTTAGTGCAAATCTCTCAAAACACCGGACTCTCCGCCTGGGACACCGTCTGCAGGCTTTGTTCATTCGCGGTGACTTCCGTCGGTACGGTGGTATCCGTCGTGATCGGGATACAATTCCTCCGCGTGGGCGCGTTTGGAGTGGCGAGCTTGGCTACGAAGAATAACCGAGCTCTCAACTAGGTCTCCCCGGAGATAAGCACCGCCTCCATTTTAATCCGTTGATTGAACATCCGAGTCCTCTTGGCTGTCCAGTGTGTACCGCACGAGCAGCGCGCGATCCTTGTTGAGCTTGCCTTCCAGCTTGAGGATGCGCTTCTCGATGGCCTCGCGCCGCTGTTTGAAGATGCCCGGGTCGACCTTCTTCTTGGCGGATTTCTTGGTGCTCGGGGGCTTGGCGGACGTCTGCGTCATTGGTGGGAACACACGTCGAGGCCGCTTGCGTAATGGGACGAGTGGATTATTTTTTTCTTGCGTATTTTTTTTCGGACGCCTTTTTGTGCGCGGTTGACCCGAGGCGATGAGATCCCACTACATTAGTGACTGACATGCGGCCGGCGAGCATGGCCTCGGTGTCCGTCGACCACTTTATTCGGTTCTGCTCGGATTCGAACATCGATCACAAGCAGGTGGGCGACAGCCTGCGAAAGCACCTGCTGTCGTATCAGCGCAACATCGAGCGGCGGGGCGCCTTCAAGGTGCTGTTTGGCGACGCGTTCATCAACTGGGACTACATCGAGAGGAACCTGCCCAAGATGGACTGCGTGCACTGGATCACGGTGTTCAAGTATTTTGACTTTTCCAAGGTGAATCTCGGTCGGTCGGTCCTCTTCAACATACACAAGCACCTCAAGACGCTGGGCCTCGAGGGCATGGACATTGTGTGCCGGGTCTTCCTGCTGACCAACATGAACTTCGTTTCGTCGCAGAACGGCCTCGAGCGCCTGCTGTGCGAGTACGAGGTGGAGGACGCGTTCAACAAGAGCCTCCACTTTTTCGCCCTGTGCGCGGACGCGTCGTTTGACATGGTCGACATCACGGCCGTGTTTTGCCAGATCATGAAGGAGTGCGACGTGGACGAGACCGGCATGGAGAGGCAGATCCAGTTTGTGAGCCTCCGAGAGGAGGAGCTCGCGTCCAGCTTCAAGATGAAGCAGATCCGGATGATGGGCGGGCGACCGAGGCTCAGGAGCAAGCTGGCCGACATCAAGAAGGAGGCGCGGTCCGTGGTGGACATGGACGAGTTCGAGTCGTGGGGCAGGGTGATCAAGTTTCCGAATGTCTTTTCCCTGCACATGAAGCATCGGCTCTACTTTCTGATGTCGCAGGTCCACATCCCGTCGCCCCTGGAGCACGTTTCGTGCATCACAAACGACGGATACGTGTGCAAGGCCCTCGAGTCCGCCACGGTGCAGAAGCCGGACGTCGATATCCTGTACAAAGTCATCACATCTCTCAAGCTCACGGACGAGCCGTTCAAGGAGCTCCACGACTTCCGATGCGAGTGCACCGGGGCGTTTCCCGTCACCCAGCTCGGCACCATGCGGCTCAACGACATGCTGCACATGTACGTGTGCGCGTACCAGAACCCGTTGGTGTGGAAGGACGTGTGGAAGCTGCTGGTGCCGCTGCTGTCGCACCAGGTCATACGCGACGTCGAGACGTTTACGCACAAGAGGCCTTTTAATTACAAGGCCATATTGGCGATTATGAATGGATCATGAAGAAGATGCCGAGCGCTGTTGAGGAAAGGGAAACGAACGCGGCTCGGGACAGGATCAGCGTCCTGCCTACAAAATGCTCGTGCGCGAAGCAGAAGGCCTCGGCAAAATAGGTCAGCGCCGCAACGAGGCAGCTGCCAGATGTCATACCCACTGCGAGGCGTGAGGACCCGTACGTGAGAATCCAGTAGGCGAGCAGGCGCCGTGTCACGGGGCTCGTTTCGGCAAACATGCCCGTATGAAGGCTCGAAAGCACAGGCACGGGGAATACGAGGATGCTGCAGGCGCAGGCCAGATCGTAGATTCCGTTGATGATCAGGAGTACGCGGGCGTAGTCGTGCATCTCACTTTGCAGTGATTCGGCGTCTGTCGGAGACTGGAAAGTGCTCTGAGCAGGTACACCGCGGCGCTTTGTTCGTCGTCGAGCAGGAGGGAATGGAGCGCTCTCTGAACGTGTGTCTGGGCGCGGTGCTCAGGCATTTTTGTTCAGCCTTTCGGACATTTATATAATACTTCCATCCAACGGACACATCAGGCCTTGAACGTACGCCGCGAAGCAGGTGGCGGTGGATCTTTCGTCTTCCGTTTTTGTTTCCCTCAGCTTGGCGAGGAAGCTGGACATCGGTTCCAGAGCGAACTTGATTTTCAGGACCTTTCCGCCGCGAATGAGGATGACATTCGCCCCGGACGAAGTGAGGCATACCAGATCGGGCTCCTTGGCGGTCAGAGCCAGCAGCGCATTGAGCCGCTTCTTGGTTCCCTCGCCGTTCATCCGTCTGCACCTTCGGCCGAGCGACGAAAGGACGGACTCGATCCATGCCAGCACGTGCTCTGTGGATAGGGTGACCCTGTAGTTCAAAAGGACTGCGTCGTCTATTTCCAGGCGTTCAAACTCGACAAAGACCGCCCCGGACTGCGCGTCCACGGTCACGCGCTGCTCGTCAGCTTGCATTTTCCTGACTCGGAAGAAACCGTTTAAGTACAGGTGCCTCTGGACAAACACGACTGGTCTTTTTTTTCCTCGTCTCACAATGCCTCTCTCAATCCAGCGGATCCCGCCCCGCTTCTCGCCGAGCGACCGCCTGTTTTTCAGGCACGTCCTCTGTTCGTGGGGCGACCCCGAGGCGTTTTCGGACGACGACGCGCGAAAGCTCAGGCGCCTGTTTGCGCGCTGGCTCGGGGTGCGCAGCAGGGGCTACAGGGTTCGGATCTGGAAGGACGCCGTCGTATTGTCGCACCCCGCGCTGCTCGAGGTCGAATATTCGGTCTCGCTGCAGTCGGATCTGGTGCTCTACGCCGTCCACCGCCCGGGAGCCATCGTGCCTGGCGCTCACGCCGAGATGAGCTACCTGGGATACGTGGTGGATTTGGCTTTTGGTGAACAGTTGGTTTGATTGAATGGGTATAAACATGTTATCTTTGTCGAGAGAGCAAATGCGCATTTGTGTCTTGGTTTTCTCCATGATCGCTCTCTCTGCAGCGTGTCCAGTTATCCCATTTTGTGTATACACAGACAGCAGCGCGCCGTGCACGACTCCCGCGGGGGGACCCAACTGCCTGTGTCAGGCAGGGTTTGAGATGGTGAATGGGCTGTGCCAGGCATGCCAGGTGGGGTTCTTCAAATCCGGGCTCGGGCTGGCGTGCTCCCCTCTGTCCACTCCCACGTGCGGTGCGAATCAGTACCTGGTCAGAGGGACGCGCTTTGCAGACACCGTGTGCCTCGGCTGCATGGACTCGCCCGGGTCGTTCTCGTACCTGATAGGCAGCGGGAGCAGCGAGTGCGCGTGGCAGTGCGAGGCAGGGTTTAATAAAAATCAGCTCTAGTTTGAAGCAGCAGCGCAAGGACGTGCAATGTGCAACTATAAACGCGTAGTGAATGCTGGAACGAAAATGAGTCGTGTATTGTTTGTGTTTCTTGTTTTCAGAATGCTGCAGGTGAATTGTGATTGCGGAAATTTGCCGGGTTACGGGACATATTTTGGGCTGTATTGCGGAATACATCCATGCGACATAGGAACATATACCACGAGCCTTCAGGCAACAGAATGTTTCGCGTGTCCAACAGGCACAGCGTGTGCCTATGGATGCGGGCCTTCATGCCCAGCGTGCGGACAGGGCACGTACGCGGACACGGCTGGTTCCATATCTTGCACCCAGTGTACCGGTGCGTGCAATGGTGTCTATGGCCAATACAGTTCGTGCGGAGCCGACAGCGCGGGATCGTGCCAGTGGTGTGCCAATGCCGGAACATATGATTACTACACCACAGACGGCGGTTACTCAGCTACGTGCGATCTCGGCGCCGCGCCTGCAGGGACGTATAGGAGCATCACGTACCCCCGCGCGCCGTATTCGATGAACCTTCCGAACTACTTTGCTAACCCGTACGCACTGTGGGCTGCAACACAGAACAATCCGCCGCCTCCTGGCACTTCTACCTTCACGTTTCTGGGCATCGAGCCCAAATATTTGCAGCCTTACTACCACGGATACGATTCCTTGGGCACCGAATTTTTCCTATGGTGGTGGGATCACCAATGGCTCGTGAGCGACACTTCCACCCACGTCGGAACAAACCAATATTTGATCCCAGGCCCCTCGTACGACGGCTGGCCCCACACATCGGGCGAGCAGTTTATCACCAAACCCCTTCTGGACCAGGCGACCAATCTGGTCTGGTCGCTGCCGTGCGCGGCTGGCCGATTCGCCTCAGCCACAGGCAGCCTGTCATGCACCGTGTGCGGTCTTGAGTCCTATGCTCCGACCACCGGCATGTCGAGCTGCATGCCGTGCCCTCTCGGCACCTACGGCCCCAAGACCGGCCTCACGGTGTGCACCGCCTGCGCTGCTGGCAAGTACAGGGACTCAACGGGAAACGCCGCCTGCCTGGCCTGCCAGCTTGGAGTCGCCAGCGTCGCGGGGGCGTCCTTCTGCTCAGCGTGCGTCCCGGGAAAGTACACCACCACAGCGGCCGTCTGCGCCGCCTGCGCGGCAGGGACCTTCTCCTACTTCCAGGGCGCCACGGCGTGCCAGGCGTGCCCGCAGGGCTCCGGGTCCGACGCTGGCGCCACCATTTGCGTCAGCTGCAGCTCAAGCACGACGTGCAAAACCGGCGCGCACTCGTGCGTGGCCTGCAGCAACGCGTGCACGGCGTGCCCTGCAGGCCAGTACAACGACGGCAGCGCGTCGGCGTGCTCGCTTTGCGCCGCCGGAAAGTACTCGGCCAATGTGCAGGCGACGTCGGTCGACACGTGCGCGCTGTGCGACAATGGCTACACAACATTGCCCGCCGCCAGAGGGCAGACGGCGTGCACCAGCTGCGCGCGCCTCAACCAGCCGATGCCAAACTACGCCTACCAGGTGAACCCCGCGCCGGACGTGCTCGTTTGCTCGTGGGGGTGCAACTCGGGGTATATCCGGGTCAGCTACAGCACGTCGTCGTTTGTCGCGTCCTCGTTCGCGGGATACAACGCCACCCAGGCCCTGCAGCTGTTCCACATCCTGCACGATTACTGCTGCGACCCGACCATCCTGTCCAGCCCCGGAATGTACCTCTCCGGTTGCAGCCGATCGACGGACGGCGTGGCGGCGAGATGCCCGGCCGTGGCGAACGGCTTGTTTGTGATGAGCCCGACCCCAAAGCTCAGCGGCTGCCTGGACTTTGTGTGCAACGAGTGGTACGTCTCCACTGGCACGGCGTGCATCGCCCAGCCGTCGTGCCAGGCCAACTACACGTACCAGCGAGACGCCAGCGGCAGCATTGTCGCCACTGGCGGCCTCTTTGCGTGCGTCCCGTGCAGCCGATGCATGAACGGGGCGGGGGTCCTGGCCCCGTGCAACAAGACCGCCGACACCCGGTGCGCCCTGTGCCCGCCCAACACCTTTTCCTTCAGCGGGTCCGGCTGCGTCAACCCGGTGCCGCTGGGCTACATGGGCGTCGTGGTGCAGCTCACCGCCATGCCCGCCTACCAGGGCAGGGCCGACGTCATGGCCGACGGCGTGACGCCCGTCCAGTGGGGCAACATCCTGATCTACACCTTCACGCCGTGCCAGCCGATTCCGAGCTCGTCCGTGTTCATAGGCCAGGACGTGCCGTGCAGGCGGCTCGACACCCAGCAGGCGCTGTGCCAGCTGCCGTCATGCAACACGCAGTGCAGGCCGTGGAACGGGACCGCGGGCTGGTTCAACCTCAGGGGCCAATGCAGCCCGTGCCTCTATGACAGCTTCTGCGGTCTGAACGAGTATTCGGACATGAGCGTGTGCGGCCCCGCCCTGTCCCCGGTGTGCAGGCCCTGCCCCTCGATCCCGCTGCCCAACGCAGTCGGATGGGTGAATCCGGGCCGCTACGTCCAGGGCGCAAAGTACCCGTGCGCCGTGGTGTGCAAGGACGGGTTCGTTCTTGATGCCAACAGCTCTTGCGTCCTCTGCCCATCGCTGCCAAATAATTCGAAAGTCAAGACCGGATGCGACTGGGAGTGCAGCCTGGGGTACACGCAGGTCGGTCCGAGCTCTTGCGTGCCGTGTGCGGGCGTGCCGACTGCGTGCAACACGGGGTATTACGTGGGCTACGGCACCGGGCAGTGCGCGTATTGCCTGCCGTGCACAAACGTGGTGGCCAACTCGAGGTACATTTCACCGGGCGTCGCCAACGGCCCCAACTCGTGCGGCCTCCTGTGCAACCCGGGCTACTTTGCCGATCCGGCATTCGGGTTCGACGTCTTTGGCAACCCTGTGGCCTGCACCCGCTGCACCCAGCCGCAGTGCATCAGGGGCGTCTCGTTTGCGGTGCAGTGCGCCTACACTGCGGACGCCTACTGCGAACGATGCTCCGACTGCCCAATAGGATACACCGTGTCCCGGGCGTGCACCTTGGGCGCCAACACCACCTGCGTCCAGTGTGGCGGGCTCCCTGCGGGCGCCGTGTGGACAGCACCCGGGTGCGTCGAGTGGGACTGCGGCCCTGGCTACTATCGCGGAGACACCGAGTGCGTCGAATGCAAAAAGCCCGCCAACTGCAGCAAGTCCGACAGCTACAGCTACGTCGCGAACAAACCCGGGTGCGGGGTCTGCACTCCGTGCAACGCGTCGCTGCTGCTGCCGTTTCAGTGCTTCAATGGCGACGGGCAGTGCGGGACGACCTACTGGTGCGGGTGGACTTCTTCTTCTGCAGCGCAGACGACATCGGTGGCTGGAATTACGACAACTACTACTACCACACCATCGCCGAGCACCCCGGTCCAAAACTACGCGACCCTTATGACCGTCACGCTGTCCGCTGCACAGAGTGTGTCCGACTTCACACGCTACGTGCTCTGCCCGCAGTGCAGCTCGGTTCGCGTTTTATCCGTCACGCGCGGAAACGTCACCACATATTGCAGCTCCGGCGGCTGCAGGCGGCTCCTCGCTGAGACGATCGTCATCGAGGTGGGAATCATCAGCCAGGCTCCTGTGGCCCCCACCATCGACAGCGCCGCCAACCCCAGCGCCGTGAGCGTGTCGGCGAGCCATGCGGTGCCGGACGCGACGGATATCAGCAGCCCCGAGCAGTTTAGAAGCTTCATACAGACCATGGAGTCGAGGCCGGATCAGCCGCTTTCATCGTCGTTGTGGATTCTGCTCGTCATAGCGGCGGCGTGGATCGCTTCGGTGACACTGATGATACTCTGCTGCGGATTCGAATACAGGCGGATGCTCAGAAGGCCGGCTGTTCGGCGTGAGCTGATTTTGCCGGCGGCGATGCGGGGTTAAAAAGTCAACCATTGTATGGTTTGAAATAAATAACTGTATGCTCCTTTCAATCAACCGCGTCTACGCCATTCCGCGCGAATGCCGCGACGCGTTCGCTTGGCTCATGGATCTGTGCAAGGAGATCGGGATCGAGGTCAGCGACATCAATTTCACATCGACCAAGCACGGGCGTTTTCTCAAGGCCGAAGGGACTATTCGCCTGCGGGAGCACACCGCCACATTTCTCGTGTCAGATGCCGGCGGATCCATGAGCGTCTACGTTAAATCGTTTCAAACAGAGTACCGCGTGTACCACGAGAGCTTGTACGACGTTCGGCCGACGTATCCGCTAGGCGGGGTTATGGAGGCCCAATCCATGCAGGAAGCGGACGCCCTCGCCGAGTTTATGGAAGGGCTCTTTGTCGACGAGTGAGCTACCTCTTCTTCCTCAGCTTGCTGAGCGTCTCCTTGGACGGCACGCACCACTGGATGTACAGCGCGGCAACAAACAGGCCAACGCACTGGCAGACGACGGGCGAGACGGCGTCGGACAGGCTGTTCTTCAAGTAGTGCTGCATGACGGTGATCAGCGGGTTCATGCTCCCCTGAAACAGGCGCTCCAGCGTGTAGTGAATTGAGCTCAATGAAAGCGCGACCACCCACAGGCTGGCATTGTCGGGCGGGAACGCCTCGGCTTTGCTTTGAAGACCGTCCTCCTTTTCGTAAGGGCTCATGAGCGGTATGGTAGCGTATGCTATGGCTATGCTTTCAATCATAGTCCCCACTCCCTCGTTGACCGCGTGCGTGAAAGCGCTGCCTCTGTAGGATGATGAGAGTATGCTGTAATTCGCTACAAGGTCCTGGTTCTGAGCACAAATAAAAGTCACAATAACAAATCCAATCAGCTGGCCCGCAAACCGGCCTAGGATGTCCTCCCAATTCGTGTTGCCCGCAGCGTCCGTGTACAGGGTCGCTGAATAAAGCATGATAGTTGTCATGGGCGTGCCGTCGGGGAAAAAGTAGTCGGAGTCCTTCATCGTCATGATGATGGCAAAGACGCATATTGATGAGACGTACTGCTTCAGGTAATCCGTCTCGGAATCGGGTACGTATGCCGCGGAGTACGTGACGAGAATGGACGCCATGGCTTCTAGGACCAAGTGTTTCAAGACGCTGCTGGTTCCTACTGGCGGTGTTGTAGAAGTGTGGTTCTTTTCGCAAAGTCGCATCTGACTCAGCATTTTTTATCACGCAAAACGTGGCTTTTGTACCGGATGCACGTCTTCTTTGTTCCCATCGTATGCCGAGGAGCGGACGGAGTCAGGCGCATCACATGGCACGTGCTGATCGACCCCAGGCCCGAAGCTGCCGCCATCATCCAGCGCGCGTACCGCAGGCACCGGCGCAACGCCAAGGCGCTCGCGTTCGCCATGGGACTGCACGCTCGCCTGGGAAGCCGCAGCGCTGTCTCGGCGGTTGATGCGGACCTGGCGGCGATGATAGGGCGTATGATATAAAGCTAGGCGCAAATAAAGCAAATGTTTTCATGCGACGGATGGTGCTGCGGCCAGTTTGCGCAGAGAAGCCTGTGCGCTGTGACCATCCAGCGCGCGTACAGGGCGTTTTTGTTTCGGAAGCGCAACGCTTCGATGCTGGCGTTTGTCATGGGACTGCACTCGCGCCTGGGCTCCGCGAGCCAGATCTCGCTGCCGAAGGAAGACGCCGTCGCTGGCATCCTGGCACACTACATCAGTCCCGCGCCCAGTTCCTTGACCCGCTGAGCGTCCGCTTTGAGGATGTGGAGGGCGTGGTGCTTCTTGAAAGTGACTATCCCCATCTGATCCAAGAAAGGCCGCACGCGGCGGCATAGCTGATTAGCGGCGTCGGAGTGAACAACCTCGGTGAGCACGCTCTTGAGACTCACTGTGACGGCGGGCGGTTCCTTTGGCTCGTCCTTCACTGTGATTACTGGAGGCTCAAACACCCGCGCTCGAATTCGGTGCAGATCTTCGCTCGAGGCCCCGCCGGTGGCCTGTAGCGCATTTTGTGAGTTTTTTGGCTTGAAAGGGAGAAACAGAGGGGCTCATACTTCTGTTTTGAAAGGGAGAAACAGAGGGACTCATACCTCAAGAAAGGCCACTTCCTCCCTCGCCACGCGGATAGCGCACTCCCGTAGGTACATTTCCCACGCAGAGTTCTCGTACGAATCGCGGTAGTATGAGGTGCACTGCATCTGCGGATAGAAATAGTGGGCGAAATAAAGCACGAATTGCAAACTCTTTTTATTTGCTTCGGCGCGCAGATCTTCACACCAGATTGAACGATGCGGTGGCGATCTGGGACAAAGCGGTCAAAGCGCGCCTGGTGTGATGCAAACGGAAAGCACACTTGTCCGGATGTATCTTCAGTAGGATTTTTTTGCCTAGTTCCCGAAAGTTGATTGTCGCGCACCTTTTCACGCAAGATTCGTAATCCATGGTCTCGAATCCCTTGATACGCACAAGGCGTGCAATGGAAATGAGCGTCATTTCCGCTGAATGGAGGACGTCGTCTGCAACAAACAGGCTGACGAGATATGCGATCACCAGGTCGCTTGTATTGTCCGATGTCCATTTGAGAAGCATGAGAATTCTGATCCTGCTGTTGAGGAGCTTCTTTTTAAGCAGATGCTTTTCTACGACACAGACCAGCTTGGAGTAGTCTGTAGAGTCGAATCGCGACGTTTCCCATGGCATTTCATTTTGGTAGATCTTGAATTTCTCCTTGTCTGTCAGCTCACCGCTTTTGGCAAGAGAGGCCTCGATTTCCAGAACCAAGCGATTGAACGCAGCTTTCACGTCTTTCTTCCAAAAATTCAAGTGGTCAGTGATAAGATCCAACAGCTCATCTTCCCCGCTATTGAAAATAAGTTGAGGGGGTGCAGTGTCTGGCTGACTTACATACTTGGCGGAGATGTGATTCGGATTGTGAGAGGCAGCTGGCTCCGCATCGTTTTTTGGGTCGTTGGGAACGATTCTGCTGGGAAATTTGCTCCGAATGGTTTCCATCGTTCTTTTGATACTCGCGAATATTCTCTGTCGTTCTTTAACCACCCAGATGAAACCGAGGACAGCACTGCGGATTGATTTGTACGCAGCTTTCATGACACAGCAGATGATCCATATGAAAAAATCCAAAATGATCCGAAATGGCTCACAAAAAATGTACAAGCCTGCATACGATACAAATACTATCACCCATATCTTGATGTTGTACGGGAAAACGTCATCGTTTGTCCAAAAGTCCAGTATCATGAACAAAGTGTTCCAAATTGTGGTCCAGTGAATCAGTATCAACAATCCTGCAAACATAATTCCGAACACATAAAACGGATACATGACATCTGACAAATCAGAGTCACGATAACGGTCAAACGAGACATCAGGCGTAGGCATTTGCGCGAAATCAAACGTGGGCATTTGCGCCCGCCAGACAACGGGAGCGCAAACATAAACAGTGAACATTTATATACCGACAAGGAACTTTCAGCTTCTTTTGGAATGGCTAAAAAACACAGACTTCTGGCTTACTAGTTCCCACGAAGTGTGTTATTTTTTCTGAAATCGCAACGTTTGGTTGTTTTATAATATTATAAACATTATAAACATTATAAAAT
>Ga0214172_1000658_pt1 | contig 13342 bp, 9 predicted proteins | sample TroBogEpilimnion_29_FD_153010 | JGI IMG/M metagenome (GOLD analysis project Ga0214172, IMG submission 153010) | Freshwater microbial communities from Trout Bog Lake, WI - 12JUL2007 epilimnion | ecosystem: Environmental > Aquatic > Freshwater > Lake > Epilimnion/Euphotic zone | place: Trout Bog...
GAAGCGTAACATTTTGCGCATGCTTGCCGAGCGTGGCTGTCAATTAACAGTTGTGCCAGCACAGACTAGCGCAACTGAAGTATTGGCGATGAATCCCGATGGTGTGTTCTTCTCGAACGGCCCTGGCGATCCAGGTCCTTGTGATTACGCCATTGCAGCAGCTAAAGAAATTATTGAAAAAGGTATTCCTACTTTTGGTATCTGCCTAGGCCATCAAATTATGGGCCTTGCGGCTGGTGCGAAAACGTTGAAGATGAAGTTTGGTCATCACGGAGCGAACCATCCTGTAAAAGATCTGGATACCGGAAGGGTTGCGATCACTTCTCAAAATCATGGCTTTGCTGTAGATGCAAATACTTTGCCGCAGAACATTCGTGTGACCCATGTTTCATTATTTGATGGATCTTTGCAAGGCTTGGCTTGGAATGACAAGCCTGCGCTGTGTTTCCAAGGGCATCCCGAGGCTTCGCCTGGTCCTCATGACATTGCCTATTTATTTGATCGATTTGTGGAGCTCATGAATGCTGCCAGCAAGAAGGAGGGCAAATAATGCCTAAGCGTAGCGACATAAAGAGCATCCTTATTATTGGTGCTGGCCCAATTGTGATTGGTCAAGCCTGTGAGTTTGATTACTCAGGAGCGCAAGCTTGTAAAGCATTGCGTGACGAGGGTTACAAAGTTATTTTGGTAAATAGTAATCCTGCAACCATCATGACTGACCCAGAGATGGCGGACGTAACTTACATTGAGCCAATTACATGGGAAGTGGTTGAGCGCATTATCGCTACCGAAAAACCAGATGCGATTCTGCCAACCATGGGTGGTCAGACGGCGCTAAATTGCGCACTAGATCTGCACCGTCATGGTGTGTTGGAAAAGTACGGTTGCGAATTGATTGGCGCCTCACCAGAGGCGATTGATAAGGCTGAAGACCGTCAGAAGTTTAAAGAGGCGATGACTAAGATTGGTCTCGGCTCTGCGAAGTCAGGCATTGCACATTCAATGGATGAAGCGCACGAAGTTCAGCAGCAAATTCAGAAGGAAACGGGTAGCTCTGGTTTCCCGGTAGTGATTCGTCCCTCATTCACTATGGGTGGATCAGGAGGCGGTATTGCGTATAACCGCGAAGAATTCGAAGAGATTTGTAAGCGTGGTCTCGATTTATCCCCGACTCGTGAGCTCTTGATTGAAGAGTCTCTCTTGGGCTGGAAAGAATTCGAGATGGAAGTAGTGCGTGATCGCAGTGATAACTGCATCATTGTTTGCTCGATTGAAAACTTAGACCCAATGGGCGTTCATACCGGCGACTCTATCACCGTAGCCCCTGCGCAGACATTGACAGATAAAGAATATCAAATCATGCGTAATGCATCGATTGCTGTTCTGAGAGAAATCGGGGTTGATACTGGTGGTTCTAACGTTCAGTTCTCTATCAATCCAGTTGATGGTCGCATGATTGTGATTGAAATGAACCCACGCGTTTCACGTTCATCGGCGCTAGCGTCTAAAGCTACTGGTTTTCCGATCGCAAAGATTGCGGCTAAATTGGCTGTTGGCTACACCCTAGATGAGTTAAAGAACGACATTACTGGTGGTGCAACTCCAGCATCATTTGAGCCATCAATTGATTATGTAGTTACCAAGATTCCGCGCTTTGCGTTTGAGAAATTCCCACAAGCTGATTCACGCTTAACAACGCAGATGAAGTCAGTTGGTGAAGTAATGGCGATTGGCCGCACTTTCCAAGAGTCCTTCCAAAAGGCACTTCGTGGTCTTGAGGTTGGTGTTGATGGTTTGGATGAGTTTTCAACAGACCTGGATGACATCATCAATGAGATTAATGAACCAGGTCCAGACCGCATTTGGTATCTAGCTGATGCCTTCCGTATGGGCATGGGTCTTGATGAGATTTACTCTGAAACTAAGGTAGACCCTTGGTTCTTAGAACAAATTGAAGAGTTAATCACCATTGAAGCAGAGCTCAAGCAACGCAAGATTGATATTCTTACAGCTTCAGAATTGCGCTTTATAAAACAAAAAGGTTTCTCAGATCGTCGATTAGCTAAGTTGCTCAAAGTTGATGCCGCTTCAGTTCGCGCTGCGCGTCATCGCCTTAAGGTGGTTCCAGTCTATAAGCGCGTTGATACCTGCGCTGCAGAGTTCTCCACTAATACTGCTTATATGTACTCCACTTACGAAGCAGAACACGGTGAGTGTGAATCTCGTCCAACGACTAAGGAAAAAATTATGGTTTTGGGCGGAGGCCCAAATCGCATTGGTCAGGGTATTGAATTTGACTACTGCTGTGTCCATGCTGCTTTAGCAATGCGTGATGATGGTTACGAAACCATTATGGTTAACTGTAACCCTGAGACAGTTTCTACTGACTACGATACTTCTGATCGCTTGTATTTTGAGCCGCTCACACTTGAAGATGTACTAGAAATTGTTGCTAAGGAAAAACCAAAGGGAGTAATCGTTCAATACGGCGGTCAAACACCTTTGAAATTGGCTTTAGATCTTGAGCGTAACGGCGTTCCTATTATTGGAACTTCGCCTGACATGATTGATGCAGCGGAAGACCGTGAGCGCTTCCAAAAGTTGCTACAGGATCTGGGTTTACGTCAGCCGCCTAACCGTACCGCACGTACCGAAGATGAGGCACTCAAGTTGGCCGAAGAAATCGACTATCCACTGGTAGTACGCCCGTCCTATGTATTAGGTGGTCGCGCAATGGAAATTGTTCATGATGGCCGTGACTTAGAGCGCTACATGCGTGAGGCTGTGAAGGTTTCACATGACTCACCAGTCCTGTTGGATCGCTTCTTAAACGACGCGATTGAGTGTGATGTGGATTGCATTAGCGATGGTGAGACGGTCTTTATTGGTGGTGTGATGGAGCATATAGAGCAAGCTGGTGTTCACTCTGGTGATTCGGCATGTTCATTGCCGCCATATTCACTATCTGATTCAACTGTAGAAGAAATTAAACGCCAGACGTCTGCTATGGCTAAAGGCCTGAATGTTATTGGTTTGATGAATGTTCAGTTTGCTATTCAAAATGTAGAAGGTAAGGATGTTATCTACGTGCTGGAAGTTAATCCACGTGCATCACGTACCGTGCCATTTGTATCTAAAGCAACTGGCTTACAACTCGCGAAGATAGCAGCGCGTTGCATGGTTGGTCAAACTTTAGGTCAGCAGGGCATCAAAACAGAAGTGAAACCACCTTACTTCTCGGTTAAAGAAGCAGTATTCCCATTTAATAAATTCCCAGGGATAGATCCAATTCTTGGTCCAGAAATGCGCTCTACTGGTGAGGTCATGGGTGTTGGTAAGACCTTTGGCGAAGCCTTGTTTAAGTCTCAATTAGGGGCTGGAATTAAGCTTCCAAAGAGTGGAACGGTTTTATTGACTGTCAAAGATAGCGACAAACCAAAGGCAGTTGAAGTGGCCAAGTTATTGCATCAGTTAGGATTCCCAATGGTAGCTACCAAAGGTACGGCTGCAGCGATTGAGGCGGCGGGTTTGCCAGTGAAGGTTGTCAATAAGGTTAAAGATGGCCGTCCTCATATTGTGGATTTTATTAAGAATGGGGAGATTTCACTGGTGTTTACTACGGTGGATGAAACCCGGACTGCGATTGCTGACTCTAGATCGATTCGTACTAGTGCGCAAGCAAATGGAGTGACGTATTACACAACCATTAGTGCTGCTCGTGCTGTTATGGATGGCTTGCTAGCCTCACAAAATGGCAAGCTAGAGTCGCTCGAGGTTTATTCTTTACAAAACTTACATCGATCGCTTATTTAATCTAAAATCAACTTTTATAAGCGTAATTTTGCGCAAGAATTTAAGTTATAGGTTAGGTTAGCAGCATGAGCACAATTCCGATTACCAAGCGCGGTGCAGAACTTCTCAAAGAAGAATTGCACCGCCTTAAACATATAGAACGTCCTTCGGTCATTAATGCTATTTCTGAAGCCCGCGCTCAAGGTGACTTGTCTGAGAATGCTGAATACGATGCCGCTAAAGAAAAGCAGGGCTTTATCGAAGGCCGTATTCAAGAGTTAGAAGGTAAGCTATCAGCAGCTCAAATTATTGACCCAGCCTCACTCGATGTATCTGGTCGGATAGTTTTTGGCGCTACAGTCGATTTAGAGGACTTGGAAGATGGCACGAAGTTCACTTATCAAATCGTTGGCGATGATGAAGCAGACATCGCCTTAAATAAAATATCCATCAGCTCACCAATTGCGCGCGCTTTAATCAGCAAGGAAGAGGGTGATGTTGTTGCTGTTCAGGCACCCGGCGGCAATCGCGAAGTTGAAATTTTGGCTGTTCGCTACGTCTAATGCTTCACAACCGAACCCAGAGAGTATTTGGCCTGATATCAGGTCTCTGGGTCGGCAGTTTTCTCACCATTGGTTTTTTGGTTGTGCCCGTCCTATTCTCTAGTTTGAGCGATAGGCAAGTTGCTGGCTTCATTGCAGTCAATCTATTTAAGTCCACTGCATATATTGGCGTTTTCATTAGCTTGATCTTGATGGTGATGGCCAATCATTTAGTGCGACATGGCAAATCACAATATCGCCTTACTCGTTGGATATTGCTGGGTATGCTGATCTGTACGGTGGGGGCTGCATTCATTCTCATACCCTGGATGAACTCCTTGAGAGATCAAGCTTTGTATCTAGGTTTATCTATCAGTGATTCTACTAATGCCGTACTATTTAATAGACTCCATGGCGCCTCTAGCACCCTTTTTATGATGCAAGCATTATTTGGGCTGGTGCTCGTGTGGCGGGCAACAAAAAACGCCGACTAGCGACGTTTAGTTTTCAACCATTGAATGCTTTAAGAGCCCAGGGATTTCTTCTTAGTACTACTCATTCGAACTTTACGTTTTTTAATGGGCGCAGGTGCAGCCACTGCTTTTCTGTAACCAGGCGATGACCATCCGATCTTAGATTCTGCGGCCTCTGAACGTAGCACTCGTTTTTTAGGCGTTGCTGATTTCACTGAAGCAGCTCTTGCAAATGGCGAATTGTTTGAAGCAGAGCGACGATCAGATCTTTCCGAGGTGCTTGTACGCACTCCAGTTTTAGTGGCAGTGCGATTAGGTTGTCGCTTAGTGCGCGGAGCTTGCAAAGACTTCTTGGTCTGCTTACTAGAGCGACCAAGATTACTGAAGGCTTCATCAACCGCGTCTTTTGGCTTCCAAAGCACCAACAATTTACCGATATGCTGAACAGGTGCTGCATCTAACTGATCGCAGAGTTCTTCGTAGATCGCTACGCGTGCCTCGCGGTCATCTCCGAAGACGCGAATCTTAATTAAGCCATGGTGCTTAATTGCCAATTTTGCTTCTTTGATTACGGCAGGGGTCAGTCCATCTCCGCCAACCATGACTACAGGACTTAAGTCATGAGCATCGGCTTTCAGGGATTTACGTTGTGCAGGGGTAAGAATGAGAGCAGTCATGGTCCTGATGATAGAGCATTCACTACCTTATTCAGCTTAATAGACCAAATTTAACAGTAATTTGCTTAATTCCTTTTGCTTTAGAGAGCGGAAACCAGGAAAATAGAGCGCGAAAGTGGGAAAGTTGTGGCAAAGAATAAATTTAATAAAAGTTGGTTGCAGGATCATTTAACCGATCCCTATGTGAAGATGGCCCAGAAAGAGGGTTATCGCGCAAGGGCGGTTTACAAGCTCAGCGAAATTGACGAGCAAGATCATCTCATCAAAGCAGGCATGACTATTGTCGACTTGGGTAGCGCCCCAGGAAGTTGGTCTCAGTACGCTCGAAATCGCTTAACTGAGCTAGGTAAAAGTAATCCTAAGATTGAGTCTGGCAAGCCAGATGGGCAGATTATTGCGATTGATATTTTGCCAATGGAAGATATAGCCGATGTGAGTTTTATACAAGGGGACTTCAGGGAGGAAGAGGGTCTTGCTGCACTTGAAGCATTGTTGCCCAAAGCAGCAGAAGGTAAGGTTGACCTAGTGCTATCGGATATGGCGCCAAACCTATCTGGTGTTGGCGTAGCTGATGCAGCCAGAATGGCTTTTTTAGCAGAAATTGCCCTGGATTTTACTGTTGATCATCTCAAGCCTGAGGGTGCTTTGCTGATTAAATGCTTTAACGGCAGTGGTTATAGTCAGATTGTTGAGTCCTTCAAAAAGGTCTTTAAAACAGTGGCATCTAGAAAGCCAAAGGCTTCTAGAGCGCGCTCATCAGAGATTTTCCTTCTAGGTAGAAACCTAAAACCGCCTAAATAGGGTCTAAATAGCCACAATAACCCCCTGTTTAAAAGGGGGTTTATTAAATAAATATGCCATTAGCCCTTGAAAAAGGGTGGTAGTAGAATCAAATACTTAGGTAGCGATTCGCTCTAACTCCTGGACCAATCCAGAAAAGGACTCATTTTGAACAGCAATATGTTCCAAAAAATCGGTGTGTGGCTCATTGTGGGCTTGGTGCTTTTTACTGTCTTTAAACAGTTTGATAAGCCCAAGGATCAAACACAAGTTACCTATTCTCAATTTATGGATGATGCCAAGGCCGGCAAAGTGAAGCGCGTAGATGTGCAAGGTCGCACATTGCAAGTAACCCCTGCAGATGGCAATAAGTACTCCATCATCTCTCCAGGCGATATCTGGATGGTTGGTGATCTCATGAAATACGGTGTTCAAGTTACCGGTAAAGCGGATGACGAACCGAATATGTTGGTATCTGCTTTGTACTATCTTGGACCAACACTACTCATCATTGGTTTTTGGTTTTTCATGATGCGCCAAATGCAAGGTGGCGGCAAAGGAGGGGCATTCTCCTTCGGAAAATCGAAAGCGCGTTTGATTGATGAAAACAGTAATACCGTTACCTTTGCTGATGTCGCCGGATGCGATGAAGCCAAAGAAGAAGTGTTTGAGTTAGTAGATTTCTTAAAAGACCCGCAAAAGTTCCAAAAACTAGGTGGGCGCATTCCTCACGGTGTCTTGCTCGTTGGTCCTCCAGGAACAGGTAAGACTCTTTTGGCACGTGCGATTGCGGGCGAGGCAAAGGTTCCTTTTTTCTCAATTTCAGGTTCTGATTTCGTAGAGATGTTTGTTGGCGTTGGAGCATCCCGTGTGCGCGATATGTTTGAGAACGCCAAGAAAAATTCTCCTTGCATCATCTTTATTGATGAGATCGATGCCGTTGGACGTCATCGTGGTGCTGGTATGGGTGGTGGCAATGATGAGCGCGAACAAACTCTCAACCAAATGCTGGTTGAGATGGATGGTTTTGAAAGTAATAGCGGCGTGATTGTGGTTGCTGCAACCAATCGTTCTGACGTCTTAGATAAGGCTTTATTGCGTCCAGGCCGTTTCGACCGTCAAGTCCATGTTGGCTTGCCTGATATTCGTGGGCGTGAACAAATTTTGCAAGTACATATGCGCAAGGTCCCTATTGATCCTGATGTGAACGCAGCCGTATTGGCTCGTGGTACCCCAGGATTTTCTGGTGCTGATTTAGCGAACTTAGTTAACGAGGCTGCATTGTTTGCTGCGCGTCGCAATAAGCGCTCTGTGGACATGAAAGATTTTGAAGACGCTAAAGATAAGATTTACATGGGCCCAGAGCGTAAGTCTGCCGTGATGCGTGAAGAAGAGCGCCGCAATACCGCTTATCACGAGTCAGGTCATGCTGTTGTTGCCAAAGTGCTTCCTAAGGCTGATCCTGTTCATAAAGTCACTATCATGCCCCGTGGTATGGCTTTGGGTGTGACATGGCAGTTGCCCGAGTTTGATCGTGTGAACCTCTATAAAGACCGCATGTTGGAAGAGTTAGCGATTCTTTTCGGTGGTCGTGCTGCTGAGGAAGTCTTTCTGCACTCTATGAGCACAGGAGCATCGAATGACTTCGAACGTGCCACTAAGATGGCTCGCGATATGGTGACTCGTTATGGTATGAGTGATAGCTTGGGCACGATGGTCTACGTTGATACTGAATCAGAAAGTATTTTTGGGCGCAATAGCACCAAGACAGTATCTGAGCTAACGCAACAAAAAGTAGATGCTGAAATTCGTAGCTTGATTGATAGTCAGTACGCTTTGGCAAAATCTATTTTGGAACAAAATCGCGACAAGGTTGAGGCCATGGTTGCCGCTTTGCTTGAATGGGAAACCATCGACGCAGAGCAAATTACTGACATCATGGAAGGGCGTCCTCCCAGAGCACCAAAACCTCCGCCAGCAACTCAGTTTGGTAACTCTGCTGGTGGCGCGCCTGGACCAGCAACGGGTAGCGCTCCTGCGACTGCATAACCGCGCTAGACAGCTTTACTTTGATGTCTAGTCAAGGCCGCATTGATATGCCCACAACATGGCGTTGTGGGCGTTTTCTTTTTGACTTCACCGAACGCAAGCGCCCAATCGTAATGGGCATATTAAATGCTACGCCTGATTCCTTTTCTGATGGGGGCAAATTCCGAACTCCAAAAGATGCGATTGCTCAAGCAGAGAATATGATTGCTAATGGTGTTGATCTCATTGATATTGGCGGTGAATCAACCAGACCCGGTGCGCAGCCAGTCGAATTACAAGAAGAGCTAGATAGAGTGCTACCAGTTATAGAGGCGCTCAAAGATTGTGGTATCCCACTATCTATTGATACCTATAAAGCAGAAACAATGCGTCAAGCCTTAAGGGCGGGAGCCGATTGCGTCAATGATATTTGGGCACTTAGACAAGACGGTTCTATTGATGCCGTACTAGAAAGCAATGATTGTGGTGTAGTACTAATGCATATGCAACGAGACCCTCTGACGATGCAATTTAATCCCGACTATCAAAATGTGATCGCCGAAGTGAAGCAGTTTTTAGAAGAGCGGACTGAGCTATTGATTGCAAAAGGAATCGATAGCAAGCGTATTGCAATAGATCCAGGCTTTGGCTTTGGCAAGTCTTTAGAACATAACTTAAATATGCTGACGAATTTTGCTGACTTTTCAAGCTTGGGTTTCCCAGTCTTAGCAGGAATCTCGCGTAAATCGATGTTGGGAAAGATCACTGGCAAAGATACAGATGGACGTTTAGCTGCAAGCATCGCCGCAGCTGTGATGGCTGCCGATCGTGGCGCTATGATAGTTCGGGTGCATGATGTAACTGAGACAGTCGATGCCCTAAAGCTCTGGGAGGCTATTAACGCTTAGTGAAGTCTCTAAGTTTTATAATGATATCTATGAAAAAACAATACTTCGGTACTGACGGCATTCGAGGTGAGGTTGGAAAGTTTCCAATTGTCCCTGAATTTATGACGCGCTTAGGCTACGCTGCAGGAAAAGTATTGTCTCGTGATGCCAAACCTGGCGAACGTTGCAAGATTCTGATTGGAAAAGATACAAGAGTCTCGGGTTATCTATTAGAGGCTTCATTGGAGGCTGGTTTTGCTGCAGCTGGTGTTGATGTCATGCTTTGCGGTCCGATTCCAACCCCAGGCGTAGCCTATCTGACTAAAGCATTGCGCTTGTCTGCTGGCTTAGTCATATCTGCTTCACATAATCCTTATCAAGACAACGGTATCAAGTTTTTCTCTGCAATGGGTGACAAGTTGTCCGATGAATTTGAGCTTGCCATTGAAGCCGAGTTAGAAAAGCACATGGATTGCGTAAATTCAAAAGAGCTTGGTAAAGCTTTTCGATTGGATGATGCCGCTGGACGCTATATTGAATTTTGTAAATCAACCTTTCCGGGAGATTTAAATCTCAAGGGCTTAAAGCTTGTGATTGATTGTGCTAACGGCGCTGCCTACCATACAGCCCCTCACGTTTTTCATGAGTTAGGGGCAGAGGTTGTTTCCATTGGCGTCAGTCCTGATGGCCGCAATATTAATGATGGCTGCGGTGCTACTGCTCCAGCTGCATTAATTGCCAAAGTAAAAGAAGAAAAGGCGGATCTGGGGATTGCTTTAGATGGTGATGCTGATCGCCTGCAAATGGTCGATGCATCTGGACGTTTATTTAATGGCGATGAACTACTTTATGTCTTAGCTAAAGATCGCTTGGATAGAGGACAAAAGCTTGGTGGGGTAGTTGGTACTTTGATGACTAACCTTGCAGTAGAAAATGCGATCAAAGACCTTGGTATTGGATTTGAGCGAGCTAATGTTGGGGATCGTTATGTTCTTGAATTACTCAAACAAAATGGCTGGATTATCGGTGGCGAAGGTTCAGGTCATCTACTTTGTTTGGATCAGCACTCTACAGGTGATGGCACGATAGCAGCACTACAAGTTCTCGCAGCCATGAGTCACAATAAAAAGAGTCTTGCTCAATTATTAGATTCGGTCAAAGTTTTTCCACAGGTACTTTTAAATGTGAAATTCAAGCCTGGCTATGACTGGAAATCAGATGAAGCATTGAAGAAGCAAATCAGTAAAGTTGAGGCTGACCTTAAGGATATTGGAAGAGTGTTGATTCGTGCTTCTGGTACAGAGCCCTTAGTCCGTGTCATGGTTGAAACACAAGATGCTGAGCTAGCAATGAATGCAGCTAAGAGTATTGCTGATTTAGTTCCGACTGCCTAATTCAGCTTTAAAAAGCGGCTCTCACACCAAGCATTAAGCTTCTTCCTGGTTGTGGCGCATATAACCTCACCGCCATTGGTGAAGTAGCGTAGCGAATCTCTTCATTCAGCAGATTCTTTAATAGAAGATAGCCGGTCCAATTAACCTTACCAATACGTTCTGTGTAAGATACATTGGCATTTACTAAGTTATAACTAGGGGTTGGTCCAATCTCCCAGCTGGCCAATTTATTCTGTTGATAGCTGTAGATATAGCTGGCACTAGTTAACCAACCGTTTTTTTGATAAGCCAATCCTGTTCCTAGACGCGGTGCTGGTTGCAAGGGAAGATTGCCACCCGAGGTAAAAGTTCCTTGAGATACATCGCCAAAAATACGAGCACCTAACCCAGTGTCATTCCAGTTATAGGTCATCTCTGCCTCTGCACCTTGAATAGAGGCATTTGCCTGAGATGCTTGAACAACTGAAAAGTTTTGATTAGCCTGACTGTATGCGCCAGTGTAGAAGCCGTATATGAAGTTACTAAATTGATTTTTGTAAATGCTAGCCTTACTACGAACCAAACCTAAAGTTTTCTGAAAGCTGAGTTCTAAATTATGAGAGGTTTCAATACCTAGGTTTGAGTTTCCAATATCAAATGTTGCAGTGGAATCGTGCGGACCATATGAGTAGAGCTCCTGTGCTGATGGCGCTCGTTGTGAAACGGTGTAAGCAAGACCTATGCCATAGCCTTTAGTAATATCTACTAGCCCTCCAGCAGAATAAGACATCAAATTAAATTGACGACTCTTTAGTGCAGGAGCTCCATAGCTTGTTGGAATAAAGTCCTGGCTTGAAGCGCTGGGGAACTGAGTTGCAGTATTTGGGTTTTGAGTTGCATAGTTATAGCGAGCTCCTAGACTGGTTTTTATGGGGCCATATCGACCTTCTTCAACTACGAAGAGGGCGCTTGAATTCGATTTTGTTTGTGGAACAATTGCATAGCTATTCGTTGATAAATCGGTAGCATTTAGACTAGAGTTAATAATTTGTGCACCCAAAATTCCTTTAGATCCCAGCAACTCTTTATGAGCCAACTCTAGTCTTGCTTCATTGGCTGTGTTACTCCATTGAGTTGAAGCTACACCGTTATTGGAAAATTCAGTATGTTGATAATTCGTATTGGCCGCACTTATTTTTACTGAGCTAAAGCCAGCAAACGGATCATTTGATTGATGCGCGATATCGTAACGATTTTGCGACTGTTGAATAAAGCCACCCTCAGCAGTGGGTATCCCATAGTTATGATTCATGCGCTCTAAAGAGACGCCGGTATATCCATCTGAGCGAACATAACTAGCGCCCAGACCCAGACTATTTTGGTTGCTGAAAGAGAAGGGAAGTTTGCCGCTATAGGGAATGTTGACGGGTTGTCCTGGATTGATTGCCCAATTGGCATTTGGGCCGCCTTGTTCGGCAAAGCCCGGAATGCGGTAGTTATTTGAATTACTTATTGCGGTATCCATATGTAGTGCTAGTGGACCAGCGGGTGCGTCAAGTTCAACATTGGCTGTCTTGCCTTGATTGACGGTTTCATAACTTGTATTGACTGCACCCGATACAGCATCGGGCATGGTAGTCACAATCCGATCATTCACTACATTGACTAAGCCACCGCTAGATCCTGAACCATAAAGGAGCGCTGAGGCGCCACGCAAGATCTCAATTTCATGGGTATTTTGCATGGGGCTAGCAACGGCATGGTCAGCGGAGATGCTGGAGACATCACCAGCCGATAAGCCATTTTGCAAAATTTGCACACGAGCACCCTCTAAGCCTCGTATCACAGGCCTTGAAGATCCTGCACCATAACCCGTTGCAGAGACGCCTAATTCATTTGCAAGGGTGGCACCGAGCGTTCCTGAGAGTTTATTTTGCAGTTCATTACCGGACAATACTTTAGTCGGGGCAAGTAGACCCTGACCTTCACGGTCCCCGGTTACATCTAACTGAGGTAGGGCTTCTGCCTGGCTTTGTGACCAGGCAATGTTCATTGACAGCAATAATGCACATGCCAATAATAAACATCGAAAAATTTGTTTGCAGCAGAAATTCATATTCATCCAAATACGCCAAGGTATGGCGATTAATTAAAACGGGAGTGCGCAATAAGCGCAGGTGTTTAGAGGATGAAAGCGGGAGGAGCGCGCGACTGGTAAGAGGCGATCTCTAATTTAGGCGCAAATGAATCTACTGTTATGTTTGCGGTTAGAGAGACTGTAAGCGATGGGGAAAGGTTTAGACCGCTATTTGGTATAAATCCAGCTAAAGATAAAGCATCAAATAAATGACAGACATCAGAGCTATGACTAAAGTTTTTATCTACCTGGGCCGAAGCTTTACTTTCTAATGCTTGGCTTTGGGGTATGCCATGTGAAATGCTATGGGATAGACCAACCCAATGGGTGCCAAGCAAACAAAAAACCAGCAAAGCCACAGTAAATGCAGCGTTTATTTGCTTTATTAATTTGCTTGAAAAATAGGCAGTCATCTGGCGAATATTACAGGATTTGCCTGCAATAGCCCTCTCGGTGTAGAATATCGATTCCGTCGGAGTGTAGCGCAGCCTGGTAGCGCACCTGCTTTGGGAGCAGGGGGTCCAAGGTTCGAATCCTTGTACTCCGACCACTTTCCCTTATTGTTCTAGAAATACCCAGCACATAACTGCCCATAGCTCAGCTGGATAGAGCAACGCCCTTCTAAGGCGTAGGTCGCACGTTCGAATCGTGCT
>Ga0214172_1000660_pt1 | contig 13321 bp, 22 predicted proteins | sample TroBogEpilimnion_29_FD_153010 | JGI IMG/M metagenome (GOLD analysis project Ga0214172, IMG submission 153010) | Freshwater microbial communities from Trout Bog Lake, WI - 12JUL2007 epilimnion | ecosystem: Environmental > Aquatic > Freshwater > Lake > Epilimnion/Euphotic zone | place: Trout Bog...
CCCCCCAGCCGGTCCGGCGGGGGCTCGTCCGCCTCGTCCGGCGCGAGCCGGAGGCTGCCGGCCTGGCCGTCGTCGTCGGTAAAAAACAGGCAGGGCGGGCATTGGCCCGTGGACTGCATTTCGTGGAACGCGAACCCCTCCGCAGCGGTCAGGAGATCGTCCAGTGTCACCAGCTTCAGCATCGGTAAATCAGGCATAAATTATTTTCTGTTTTTACGGGGGCAGATGGGAGGGCAGCGGGGCGGGCGAGATCAGCGGCACAAGCCGTTCAGCGTGCGCCGGGCACGGCAGCCCTCCGGCAATGACGCCGGCCCAGACGGGGCGGGGGGCTGGTCACGTCCGGCACCGCGCCGGGGGTTCACGGGTGGTCCGGAGCCTCCAGGTCCAGGCCGGAGAGTTGGGCCAGGATTTCCGCCGCGTGTTGCAGGATGATCTTCTCCGTCGGATCGAAGGCGTGCCGGCCGGCCGTGGCCAACTGATGGCACAGCGTGGCGGCGAGGGGCGTATGAGTCATGTCGGCCTTGCATTTGGTTTCGGCGGAGACCTTGAACGCGTTGAACAGTTGCAGCTCGCCGCTGGGCAGTGTGTTGTCCATCTTGCCCGCGATCCGGGCGAGCATTTGATTCCAGCCGGGCCGTTCATAGGCCAGGTGGGCGAGGGCCACGAGGGTGGCCTGCCGCTGGGGTTCCGTGAGGTGGACGACGTGGTGGGCATGGTGGGGGTCGGTGAGCGGAAAGCGCGGGGCTTGGGGTTTGGCGACGGGCTTGCGCGCCGGGGCCGTCCGGCGTTTGAGCGAGACCCGCAGCAGGTTTTTTTTCTGGACGGGCGGTTCCACGGAATGCCCGGGATGGAGCCATAGGGCGACGGGGATTTTCTCGCGCAACAAGTCCGGGTGCCGGGGCTGGTTCAGGAGGCCAAAGGAGCCCGTGAGCGCGGTTTGCCGGGCCAGAAAACTCTGCTGGAAGGGGATGCCGAAATAGCTCGTCCCCGGCTGGGGCCAGGTGGTTTCGATGATGCTGCCGGCCTCGTCCACGACCCAGGCGTGCAATTGCGGCTGGATCTTCTGGGCGTAGCCTTCGCAATAGACGAACCGGGTGGGATAGCGGAAGGCCAGGCGCGCGGCGTTGCCGAAGCTGTCGTTGAGCCGGCCCCGCTTGACGTCCGGCGGCGGCTCGGTGATTTCCCGGAACTCGCGGCCGTGCTGCAAGACGAAGCCCTCGATGCTGACCTTGTCCGGGCCGACCAGCTGGACAACCTGTTCCAGATAACGTTGAACGGTACTCATAATGGGATCCTTTGGTTTGGGGTAGACGGGAGAGCGCTCAATTGTGGCCCTGGCGGGAGCACAGGTCGCGGATCTTCTGGACGACCAGGGTGATGCCGTGGTCCACATAGAAGACCCGTTCATGGCCGACCTGCTTGTGGGCGCAATCCAGGGAACGGTGGTTGTTATGCCGGGTGCAGATGACGAAATCGCAATGGCCGAAATCCCGGACGTGATGATCCTTGTCGTAGTACCGCAACTCGGCCGGCAGATGGGCGTCCTCGACCTGTTTTTTGATCTCCTGAAACTGGCTGGTGAGCGGGCCGATGAGGGCGATGCGAGTCGCTTTGCGGGCGGTGACGGCGGCGTAAATCTCCGCATTGGGTTTGAAGGGGGCGACGGGCGGCAGGTTCGATCCGCCGACCTTGGCGGCGATCTCGCGGAGCAGGAGGTGGGTGAGATTGGCTTGCTGCTCCAGTTTGGCGGCGAGCAGGGCCGACAGGCTGGGTACGTCGCAGGCATTGAGCATTTCGGCAAAGGTCATGGCGCGGGGCACCTCGATGGTGATGATGGCTGGCTCGCCGGGCACGCCGGGATCCGGCACGGGGGCGGGCGGCACCGCGGCTTCGGGCAGCGGGGGCGCGGGGGCGGGTTTGAGGTGGCCGCTGGCCTCCAGCTTTTTCATGTCGCTGACGATGGTCCACGCGAAGCCATGATTGACCACCCGCCGGCGCGCGACCGGCAGCGCCAATTGGGCCCGCGTGATTAATTCCACGTTGGTCAATTCCGAGTCCTCCTGCCGGAAAATGCGGAGGGCTTCGGCCATCAGCATTTTGCGTTCGGGTTTCTTTAAACAAAGGCGTTTTTCACTCATAGGCTTTGATTGAGTTCTGATCCTGTTTTTAATTGGGGTTCCCGGTCATCATTTGAAATTTAGGGATGAAAGCGCTGCTGGCGGACCCGTTCCACGATCTCCTGGTGCATGGCCTCGGCCTGCTCGCGGTTGCCGGCGCATTCCTGTTTGAATCCGTGCCAGGGGCCGCCCAGGATGGCGGTTTCCCAGATGCGCTGGCACTGGGTGCAGGTTTGGTCCAGCGGACACTGGCTGCATTGGCCGAAGCCGGTGAAGAGGGTGGAGATCTGGGAGCTGCCGATGACGGACCGGGCCACCGAGCGGTCGGCGGTGTCGAACCAGCGCAGCCATTTCTCGCGGTCGTTTTCCACGACCGGCGCGCCGTTGGCATCCAGGACAAAGTATTTCAGCATTCGTGGAGGACTTTGGATTTGGGGGGCCGCTTGGCCGCCCCCTCCAGCCGGGGCTGGGGCAGGGGATGGGCCTGATGCACCGGGGCCACGGCCACGCGGGCCACCAGATTCTGGTACAGAAATTCCCGGGCCCGCTCGCATTCCACGCCCAGGGTCAGGGCCTGGAGGGCCAGGCAATTTTCCATGATCTCGGTGTCGGTGAACCCGCTTTTGCCCTTGCAGGCCGCCAGGAGGGCGCGGCCGGTGGGGGACAGTTTGATGTTTTTTTGCTTAAATTTTTCCATGATTCCGGAGCGTTTCGACTGAAAATACTAGCAAACGTATATACGCGCAAGATTTATTTCTTGAACGGTATATCTGGAGGTTATATCGTCGAAAAATGAAAGGCCAGTCCCCCCGGAAAGACGAGCGCGAGCAGATGCTGTTCAAGTTCCCGAAAGGGGTGGCGGGCCAGATCCGGCAGATGGCGAAGGAGCGGAACCTGACGTGTGTGCGGTTTGTGCTGGAGAGCATCAACCGGGGCGGGCGGCAGGTGCCCCGGGTGGCGGTGTTCCAGTTCCGGGCCGCGCCGCCGCGCCACAAGAAAACGCTGAACGCCGCCCCCTGACATGACGCCCGACCCCATCCCGCAGATCCGCGGCTGCCTGCCCGAGGGCTACGACGAGCAATCGATGCTGACGGTCGACCAGTGGGCGCTGTGGCAGCAGGTGCCGCGCGCGAAGGCCGGCCGGCTGCTGGCCACCATGAAGGGCGTGGTGCGGCGTTCCCGGAAGGACGTGAAGATCCACGTCAAAACCAATCTGGAATTGAGTCTGAAAAAACGATAGCCGCCCGGCCGGGGCGGCCTGAACCGAACCGCAAACCAAAGGAAATGTATGGCAACACCGAAACTGATCAAACGCAGTGTGAAACACGTTTTCACGCCCGAAGAAACCGCCGCGCTCAACGTGGATTTCCGCAACTCCTTCGCCAACCTCAAAGCCGTCGAGGCGGAGTTTGACAGCGTGAAGGCGAGCTACAAGGCCAAGACCACCGAAGCCGCAAGCCGCATGGAAACGCTCGCCACCACGTTGCAGGCCGGCTTTGAAATCCGCGACCAGAATTGCGTGCTGGTGCTGGATTTCAAGGCGGGCAAGAAATTCTATTATCTGGAAACGCTGGCGGATGAACACTGGCGCCGGGAGTTTCCGAATGAATTGGAATGGCCGCGCGATCGGGCTGTGATCGTGGAGCCGGTGACGGAGGCCGACCGCCAGCAGGAACTGGTCACTGCGTGACGGCCACCATGAAAACCCTCTGCTATCTCCAACTCGTGCCGCAGCTGAACCGCAGCGGCCAACTCCTCCGGGTGGTGGCCAAAACGGTGAGCCAGCACGTGCCCCGCGTCATTCACGACGGGGCGCACATCATCCAGCTGGAATTGACGCTGCCCGATAGCGCCTTTAAGCCGGTCGTAGTGAGCGCCACCATCCCGCTCGAAAAACTCTCACCGCTGGTTACAGCCACCGTGCCCTAGCCATGCTCACGCCCGAAGACATCGTAGAGCTGCGGAAACAATTTCCGCATGCGCCGGAGTCGTTTATCCAGCGGCAGATTCGTGATTCACAGTATGAAGTTCATCATCCAGGGGCTGGGCGAGGTGCCGAGTTTCAAAAACACCAAGCAGATCATCCGGCCCAAAAACCGCCGCGCGATGCTCATCACCGCGCCGCGCAAGCGGGCCTGGATGGATCAGGCGTCGGCACTTTTGGAATGTCAATTACGCTCCTGTATTCCAGCCAGCGGGATTCCGACCTTGACGGGGGCGCCACTACTTTATGCGATTGCCTCATTGCTGCCATTGGACGATTCGCGCAAGTGGATCGCGACACTCAACGTCGCGTGGCGGCCGGTCTCAAAAGGGTTGGAAGGCGCCGAAATTGAAATCATTCCCCTAAAACTATGAAAACCAAAAAAAACACGGCGGCGCCGGGCGCCCTGACGCAAGCGGAACTGGAAGCCTTCTGGACGGGCGTGGGCGTGGGCCAGAGAAACCACACCTTCACCCCGGACCAATGCACCACCTATGCCGAATCGCTCTCCGATTTTCTGTGCTGGATGGAAGGGTTTCGCGCGGCCGGCGGGACCTATAGCCCGCAATCCATCGAACCGTTGCGCGACCTGAATCTGCGGCTCAAGGAAATGCTGCGGCACCGCCACTCCCCTCAATGAAACCACCCACACTTATGACCACTGCCATGGAACAAACTCACGACATCCCCCACGCCGTCGCCGCCTTTTCGGCGTTCGGCTCCATCCAACATTTCGAGAGCGCGCAGCGCATGGCCAAGGCGCTGTGCTCGTCGTCCATCGTCCCGGAAACCTACCGGGGCGAGGGCAAGATCGGGGACTGCATCATCGCCCTGGAGATCGCCAACCGGATCGGCGCGACCGTGCTGGCGGTCATGCAAAACCTCTACATCGTCCACGGCCGGCCGGCCTGGTCCAGTCAGTTCCTGATTTCGTGCGTGAACGCCAGCCATAAGTTTTCCCCGCTGCGCTACAAGATGACCGGCACCCGGGGCAAGGATGACTGGGGCTGCATCGCCTGGGCCAGCGACCGGAGCGGCGAGGTGCTGGAATCGCCGGAAGTGACCCTCCAGATGAGCAAGGAGGAAGGCTGGTACGGCCGCAACGGGTCCAAGTGGAAAACGATGCCCGAACTCATGCTGCGGTACCGGGCCGCCACGCTGTTCACCCGGCTTTACTGCCCGGAAATCACGATGGGCATCAAGACGGAGGACGAGGTGATCGACATCGAGGCGACCGCCGTGATCGAGCCGGTCAAATCGGCCGCCGCCCTGTTTTCCAAGCCGGTCAAAAAACTGCCGGAGGGTGCTTCCGCACCGGCACCGGCACTGGCACCTGCGCCGGCCGAGCCGGCGAAAGCCGAAACCCCCGGCCAACTGGCCCGGCGCCTGGTGATCGAGGCGGGCGTTCCGCTGGATCTGTTCGCCGCCGAAATGTCGGCCCGCAATATGGCGTCCGATGCGGACACCTGGCCGGACTATGACGCCGTGCCCACCGTGATCTGGGACGCCTTTGGCGTGAGCCAGAAGAATGTCGCCAACCTGATTCGCAAATTCGGCAAAAAACCGGAGTAACATGAATCTGCCCTCATTTACCGACGGCGCGGAAGGCGTGTTTTACGACCTGGCCGACGCCGATTACCGACAGGCGCCCGGCGTCAGCAATTCCATGCTGAAACACATTGCGCTGGAGGGCGAGGAACCGGGCAGCCCGGCGCATTTCGTCCAATCGCTGAGCGAGCCGCCGACGGATTCGGATGCGCTCTTTATGGGGCGGATGGTCCATAGCCGCATCCTGACGCCGGGGGAACCCCTGCCGGGCGTGGTGGCCATCCCGGAAACCTATACCAACGAAAAGGGCGAGGTGAAGCCCTGGAGCGGCCATGCCAAGGTCTGCAAAAGCTGGCTGGCCGCGCAGGCGGAGGCGGGAGTCAGGCCGCTATCCCCAACGCACATTGCAGACATGGACGGGCTGGTGAACGCCATCGGCCAGCATCCCACCTGCCAACTCGCCTTTGCGGAAGGCAAGTCGGAGGTGTCGCTGTTCAAATCCTATCGCCGCGATCAGGGGATGGTGCGGCGCAAGGCCCGGCTGGACTGGGTATCGCCGGGGCCGGCGCTGGTGGACATCAAGACCTGTCTGGACGCCCGCGCCTGCGAGTTTGACCGGGTGATCTGGACCCGGCGCTACTACGTCCAGGCGGCCTATTATCTGGATCTGTGGAACGAACTGAATCCCGACGACCTAAAAACGAATTTTGTGTTCATCGCCGTGGAAAAGTTCGCGCCCTACAACCTCCAGCTTTTTGACCTGGACCCGCGCGATCTGGAGGACGGCCGGCGCGAGTATCAGCGCAACCTGGCTTTGGTGATGACCTGCCTGAAACAGGGCGTGTGGCCGGGCTACCCGACGGACATCCAGCCGCTCAAGATGCGGGCGCCTCACAACCGCAAATCCCTGGCCGCCGACTAGGTTATGACCCTCACGACTTACATCGAACTGGAAGTGGAGATTGCGTTTGACGCCACGCCGGCCGAGCCGATGACGCGCGATTATCCCGGCTGCCCGGCGGACATTGAAATTACCGGCACCACGATTTTACAGAACGGATCGGCCCTGGAACTGACGCCCAACCAGTTGATCCAGGTGGAAACGGATGTGTGGACCAAGCTGGGCCAAATGCAGGAATGCCATGACTGAACGCGAACATCTCCAAGCCGAATTGCGCCAGAGCGAAAGCCAGTATGCCTGGGCCAAGATCCATGCCAACCCGGTGGCGGCCAAATATGCCGCCGAGGACATGGCGCGGCTCAATCATCTGTTGTGGCTGGTCCAGCAGCAGGAAACCGAGGAACGCCATGGCTGAACGCCTCACCCTCCACTGCGACTGCGGCGCGCTCATCACGGCCACGATGACGCATTACCAGCGCGTGGCCTGCTCCGGGTGCGCGCAAATCTATTGGGCGTTGCAGCCCGAGCGCGGCGGCGGCCTGACGCTGGTTCCCTGGCCCGGATCGCCCCGGCGGGAGCCGGAGGTCCACCCGGATGCCACGCATAGCCCATGAAGCCACCCGCCTTTCAACTTTATGCCGACGACCTGATCGCGGGAACCATCAAGTTTTCCGATGCCGAGCTGGGGCTTTATATCCGGCTGCTCTGCGCGCAATGGAGCGAAGGGTCGCTGCCGGATGATGACGAGGAATTATCCAGTTATGGACGCGGTAAAACGCCGCTGGCACGGGTCAAGGCCAAGTTTGAAAAAACGGACGGTCGCCTGCGCAATGCCCGGATGGAGCAAGTGCGCACCGAGCAAAATGAGTTCCGCGCCGCCCGCCGGGAAGCGGGCAAAAAGGGCAACGAAATCCGGTGGGGGGCGCATCGCATCGCCATCGCACAGGCATCGCCCAGCGATCCCACCGCCATCGCAAACCCTATCGCAAAACATCGCCCTCCTTCTCCTTCTCCTCTCTCCAACAAGACCACAAAGCTTCCGGCAAGCCCGCAATCGGCGTTCAGTCAAAAACAGACCGACTTGACGGCGCGCTACCACGCGGCGCTGGGAGAACAATGGGAAAACGACCGCCAGAAGTGGATGGGGCGCATTAAAAACTTTTTCGACAAAGCCGAGCGCGTGATTGCCGAAGTGGAAAACGCGGCGAAGGAAGGACGCATCAAAAAAGGCCCGGCGGAATATGCCCAACACACCTGGGACACATTCCAATGACCGGCCCGCACCGCCGACGATTTGTGGAAGCGTTTCAAATAAAAACCGCTATGAAAAACGACGCCGAAGACACCCGCATCAGCCCGCACCTGATCCCGCCGCCGACGCGCAACGGGCAGCCGCTGGTGGACGGGGAGGCCGGGGAAGATCCGATTGAGGTCTGTGCCGCGCGCTACAACCTGACCCGCGCGCAGGCCGAGCAGCTCTTTCAGGAAGTGGAGGAGTTCCTGGGGCTGGGCGACCCGGTGCGGCGTGGCGCGCCGGATCCGGCCGAGGCCCTGCGCGAGCGGGACCGGCAATGGATCCTGTGGCTGGGAAAAATCTTTTCCCTGCTGGACGTGTACACCAGCCAGCAGCGCGGGCGGAAATTCATCCGCATGACCATCGTCACCCTGATGTTTGTGCTGGGGTATGAAGCGGAGGCGGGCGTCCAGACGTTCGCGGACATCGCCCGCAAGCTGGGGCTGGCCCGGAAGCAGAGCGGGAAACAAACGGTCTGCAAATGCGCGGGCCATTTTCTGGAGCAACTGAAACTGGCGCCGATGCTGACGCAGCGGACCCAGGCCGCGCGCGAGGAAATGCGCGCCGCGCGGCAGGAACAAATCCACGGCACCCCGAAATAACATGAAAAAAATCCTCCCAAAAGAACAACGTCCCATCCGGTATGCGGATTGCCTGGGCTGCCCGTTCCGCAACCAGGGGCTGTGCGGCCGGTGCCGCCATCGCCACATCGTCCCGAAACGCACCCGGTAACACCTATGAAAAAGAAAAATCCTCCGAAGTCCGCCATCGCCTGCATTCAGGCCGACACCACCAGCTACCAGGAGCGTTCGGATCTGGCCAAGCGCGAAACCGTGGCGGCGCTGATGCAGCGCGGGATCGGGCGCTATCAATACGGCAAGGAGCAGGCCATCGAATGCGGCCGGGCGGCCGTGCGCAGCGTCAACGCCCTCATCGAGGCCGGGGCGGATTTCAACGACGCGGAGAAAGTGAGCCAGCATGAGTTCAAGGCGTTCACGGCCACGCTGGACGGCTGGGCGCGGGATTACGAGCGCAGCCAGAAAATCAAGGCCGCCCAGAAAATCCACCGGCTGCTGGACGGCCGGAAAGTGAGCACGCTGGAGGCGGCGGCCCCCGTCCTGCACCAGGTCTGGCTCCTGTCCGGCCAGGCCCAGGAACTGCGGCGGCTGGGCAACGAGATGTCGCATGAACCGCTCAACCCGTTCAACGCCCTCATCACCACGGCGGCGACGGTGGAGCTGTGGCTGAAAAAATGGGAGCCGGCGGAGAAGCCCGTTGAATCGTACTACGCGGCGCAGAGCGTGGAGACGCTGGAAAAAATTGAAATGGCAATCCGGCCGATGGCCGTGCGCTACGCCCTCATCCAGGGGCTGCTGAAACAGAAAGTCGCATGCGCGTGAAAATCCAACATCCGCTGCCGGACATGACCCTCTGCGCGACGCGCGGCTGGGTGCAGGGACCGGCGCCTCAACCGGTGAAAACTCCCCAGGCGCCCCGGGTGCGCCTCAACCGGCCGGTCGCGTTGCCGGCGGCCGACTACCAGCGCCTGCGCCGGGCCAAACTGGTGAGCCAGGGACTCACCACACGCGGCACGGTGCGTAAAAACAAACCAAGAAAGGCCCGATGAACCCACCCCACATCCCCGACGTGATCCGCAACTGGTTTAAGGGACCGTATCGGCGGCATGAGTCCGAAGCAAAATCCACTCGTTGCCCCTGCCACCGCGTGGAACTCACCGGCGCCCGCGGCGTCTCGCTCGGCGATGGCTGGATTCACACTGCCAACCAACCCGGTCTCACCCCTGAACCCCCAAAAAAAATGCTCACCACCGAACAAAAACTGAAAGCAATCCTGGTCCTGCAACTCGCCGTCCATCCCGAGGACCTCCGGCCGGAATCGCGGCTGGCCGAAGATTTCGGCGCCGACTCGCTGGATCGCCAAGGGCTGATCTACGACCTCGAAGACGCCTTTGGCCTGACGCTGGACGAGCCCGCGGACGAGGCGGCGCTGGAAGAGGTCAAAACCTTTGGCGACCTGCTGAAATTTGTTGAAAGCAAACTTTGAACAACCATGAAAAACCACACCCGCAAAGCCAAGGCGAGCGGATCGGAACTCGCCAAGCTCAGGAAACTCCGCCAGCGCGGCTGGCGACCGGGGCTGGGCGACATCGGCGATTGGTTGCGGTCGCCGAAAAAGATTCCGCGCCACCAGCCCGTGACCGAATTCCTTTAACCGCGCTGCCCGGCCGGCAGAACATCCAACACCCATTAAAAACTATGCCCCCGAAAAACAAACCTCAGCCCGTGCCGCCGGTCCAGCCGGTGTTTGCCCCGGACATTGAGGCCAAGCTCGCCCGGTACCCACCGGCCAAGCAGAAGAACCGGCGCATTCTGCTGGCGCTTTACGAGCGCGGCAAAACGTCCCAATGGCAGGATCGGCAGCTGAAAGACGACGGGCTGATTGAGGCACCCCTGCGCGATGATCCGGCCGTGCCGGACAACGACACGTGCGATACCCATGTGGCGCTGGCGGCGCGTCTGCGGCTCTACTACCAAAACGCCGACGGCTCCAATAAACTCAAAATCAACATCGACAAAAAAACCGTGAGCGCCTGGGAACACGGGAAGCATCTGGGCGCCCGGCAGATCCTGCCGCCCCAGTCGGTGGGCGTTAAACGCAAGTGGAGTCTCAAGGCGTGGATTGCCTGGTTTGATGAAACCCTGCTCGCCCATCACCTCCTAGAACCGGCACAACAGGTTTACCAGGGCTTGCGGCTCGATGACCCGATTGTGTTGGAACAGCGCGTCAAGCGGCAGAAACTGCTGGATGAACTCTGGGAGTCCGACCGCTTGCGCGGCGGTTACATCGCCCTGGCGGAGGCGGAACTCTGCGCGGCAGGATTTAGCCGGCACTACCATCTCCTCTGGAAAAACCGCAACGAAAAGGAAATGATCGAGGTATTTGCCGCGAAAGCCCAGTCACTGGGACTGCCCGTGGAAATCGTCGCCGTGCTGAAAGATTTTTTGACCGAGGCACACCAGAAATTCACGGATGCCGTCGAAAACAGCATGGAGAAATACGCGGGGGAACTGGCGACCACCCTGAAAGCGGCCACCCCGCGGGCCGACGCATGAACACTCCCTGCCCATCGGACGGGACGGTCCGCCCGGGGACGCGGGGGGCAATCCTGTCGCGCCGATGTTGACCCGACTGGAGAGGCTGGTGGCGGCGGTGGTCGCGCGGCGGTCATGAACCCGGACCCTCAGAGTCCGGCCGCCGACCGCGCGACGCGGGCGCTCGCCCACTCCCTGGCGCGGGGCGTCGCCCGGAGCTTTCGCGGCGCGATTTACGAGGATGATGCCGGGATCGGCCTGACCCAGGACGACGGCCACGGCAACCGGCCGTTTGACATCACCACGGCCTATTACCTGAAAAAGCCGTTTGACGATGCCAACCGCGATTCGACCCGGTTGCAGGTGATGACGGCGGCCAATCAGATTGGCAAAAGTCTGTGGTGCGAGATGGTGGCCAAGCACAAAATCAAATACGACCCGGCCAATCTGGTGCTGTATGACCAGGTGATCGAGGGCAGCCGGGACCACATGAAAACGCGCTTCATGCCGTTTTTGGAATCCATCCCGGTGATCGGCGACATGATTACGGCCATCCGCAACAACAACCGGTTTGACGTCACGACGGACGACATCATGCTCCCCGGCATGGTCCTGCGCGGCCGGCCGTTGAACGAGCAGGGGACCCAGCGCATCACGGCCCGCTACATTTTCGTCCATGACGCCTGTTTGTCCGAGCGCAACGGCCAGTTGTTCCGGGTGCGGAAGCGGTTCACGCAATTTCTGGGCCGGGAACTGTTCTGTGTGGAATCCCAGGGCGGGGTGGTGGTGGAGGATCAGCCGGACGATTTCACCGAACTGTCGCGCGAAACCGACGATGCCGACTTGTGGATCCGGTGTCCGCACTGCGGCCGGCCGCAAAACTTCACCCTCAAAGGCTGGCAACGGAAACGCGCGGAGGATTTCGTGCCGGTCCCGCCGCTGATGATTTCCTCGCTGGATCACGCGGCCTGGATTGAACATCACCGGGAAGTGCTGTTGCAGCCGGACAACCGCGTCGCCGGGTTCCGGCGCGGGGACGAGCGCCTGGCCACCATGCCGGAGGGGAAACTGGACGCGAAACAGATTTTAGCCGGCACCTGCTATGTCTGTTATGATTGCGGCTCGATCTGCGAAGACACGCCGGAGATGCGGCGCACGCTGGACCTTTCCTCCCATTACGTGGCCACCAACCCCATGGCGCCGCTGGGCAAATACGGCTATCGGATTCCGGCCTGGATCAACCAGCGCATCCCGTGGGGGCTGTTGATGCTGGAAAAGGTCCAAGCCGATCACGCCCAGGTGACCGGCAACACGCTGTATTTGCAGGATTGGGAGACCAAGCGCGCGGCGGCCACCTATGACCCGAAATTGCATCTGGCCAAAGTGTTGAGCGTGACCGCGAGCCTGCTGGATCCGGCGCAGAGGATCCCGGAAGAAGCGTTCCGGGACATGAATGTGGATTGTCAGAAAGACACGCAGCTCTCGGCGCTCAAAGGCGAGGACATGACCGGTCATTTCTGGGCCACGGCCTGGGCCACGGACCTCCGGGGCAATGATGTCCAACTGTGGCGCGGCTATTGCACGTCCTGGGAGGAATGGATTCATAAATACAAGGAGTTGGGCATTCCCACCAAGAATGTGTCGGTGGACGGCGGGTTCAAGCCGGACGAGGTGAAGGCGATGGCGGCCCGGCATGCGGAAGTGGTGTGTGCCGCGTGCGGGCAGGGGCAGGGCAAAACCAAATGCACCTGCGGGGCCGGCGCCATCTACGCGACGTGGACCATGATGCGCGGCGATGAGGCCCATTCGTTCCGGTGGGAGGATGGCGTCAACCGGGAATATCAGGAACTGCCGCCGGAAGTGGCCACCCTGTACGACGCGGCCGGCCAACCCAAAACCATCCTGGTCAACGTGGTTCGCTGGAGCAATTTCCGGGTGAAAAGCATTTTAAACGCGCAACGGACGGGGCTGCCGGGGATGCCGGGCATGACGGTGCTACCGGACCAGTCGCCGCTGCTGTCGGAGCGCACGCGGGCGATGGAGTCCACGCTCGTCAACGGCAGCGAGGCGCGGTTTTCCTGGGACGGCCAACTCAACTCCGAAGTGCTGGGCGAGGACCGGACGGGCCGGAAGCCGAAGTGGGTGCCGCTGCACAAGGAGAACCATTACAAGGACTGCACCTGTGAACATATTGTGACCAAGCTGCGCGCGGGGTTGGCCGGGCGCAGGGAGGTGATGGCGGAACTGGCGCAGAAGGCGGGGGGGTAAAGCGGAAAGCGGAAAGCGGAAAGCGGAAACGCCGGAAGACAAACCTGAAATTTGAAACCTGAAACCTGAATGAAAACAGGGAGCCAGGAGGCAGGA
>Ga0214172_1000661_pt1 | contig 13293 bp, 8 predicted proteins | sample TroBogEpilimnion_29_FD_153010 | JGI IMG/M metagenome (GOLD analysis project Ga0214172, IMG submission 153010) | Freshwater microbial communities from Trout Bog Lake, WI - 12JUL2007 epilimnion | ecosystem: Environmental > Aquatic > Freshwater > Lake > Epilimnion/Euphotic zone | place: Trout Bog...
CTCAACAATCCCAACAAACCCAAATGACCATCGACTCAACCTGGATCGCCTCTTTCAAGGAGGAGATCCCCCAGGCCTTCACCCAGAGCATCCCCTTCCGGCCCAAGGCGGCCTTCTGCGACGGGCAGATCCGGCTGATGCGCGGGCACAGCGGGGACTTCCTCACCTGGGACAGCTACATCCACCAGCAGTTCACCAGGCACGTGCAGAAGTTCTTCGACAACCACGGGGTGGGCACTGTGATCCTGGCCTTCGACGACTACGCCCACGTGCCTGAGGCCAAGTGCATGACGCAGCTGAAGCGCAGGAAGCACGTGCCCAAGCTGGAGATCCTGGAGCGCGAGCCTCTGCCCACCGTCTGCCCGTCCGGGGAGAAGTGGGCCCAGTGCATCGCGAACCGGGTCTTCAAGTCCAAGGTGATTGCGCTGGTGGTCCAGACCCTCCCCAAGCTGCTCAGGCTGTCGGAGGAGCAGACACTGGTCATAGACTATGCAGGCCCCCCAGATGAGTACCGGCTCGTGGGAGGCCAGATCCAGACGCGCAGGCTGGAGCTGTTGATCCCGCTTGGAGAGGCGGATGTCAAGTTCACGAGGTACGCTGACATGTACAAGCAGCTGCTGGTGGACTCGGTGGACGGGGACAGCATCCCTATCGCCCTGCTCCACCACGAGGCTGCAATCAGGGAGCTTACCAACGGGAGCATGAAGCCAGGGGACCTTATGGACGCGCCGCCCAAGATCTGCATCTACAGGATCAGCACGCGCTTGGACAGCGACAAGAAGAGGAAGGCAGACGAGGGCAGGAAGTTCGAGTACGTCAACGTGCCATTCCTCTACACCGCCCTAAGGGACGTCATCCTCCAGTGCACGGCGCGCATGGACTCGCCCACGCACTGCAGGCACTACATGAGCATGCTCCTTGCGCTGATCGGCCTGACTGGCACGGACTACACGCGCAACATGCCACAAGTGAGCGGCAAGACGGTCTTTGGGCTGCTGTCGAGCGTCTGGCTGCCCTTGATGCGGTCCTTTAATCCTGGGACCGGGCAGCTGGAGGTGCAGCCCACAGTGGACCACGTTGTGGGCTGCATTTACGCGATCAAGTACTCTTCGCACCTCAAAACGGCCCCAGGCTCCCTTAAGGGCATCCTGGACACCCTCCAGTCATCCAAGCTCTCTCAGCGCACTCGCGACGCGCTCCCGTCCATCCCGCGCATGGCCTGCAGCGTGCGCAACGTGAACTGGCTGATCCGCTACTGGAGGGAGCCGACCTGCACTCCGAATCCGTTGGAGAATGAGGCGGGGGTGGCCACGTTTGGCTTCGTGAAGCAAAACGGGGTGGTGGGGTACACTGATTGAATGTTTTGTTGGACTTTTGGTTTCACGTGTCCCAAAATGAAAACAGTGCATTTGAACTATATTTAAGTTCGGGTGTGAGTAGTGCTAAGAGGACATATTTGGTATAATATGGAGAGATGGGGTCACTACAATGACAAGAGAGAGAGCTCAGGGTTACAGACTGAAATCGCTAGACAGGGGGGGGCAACGGGAGAGCACACGAAACTGCAGGGAGAGCACGCGAAGCTGCAGGGAGAGCACGCGAAGCTGCAGGGCGAGCACGTCAAGCTGAGCAGAGAGCATTCCAGGCTGCATGACGAGCATTCCCATCTGCGTGACGAGCATGTCAAACTGAAAAAGGACAGTGCAATGCTGGGGGATTATTACACTAAACTGCACATCCACGAGAGCAAGAAGGCAACAGCTGCATTGCAGGAGACGATCGAGGGGCTCAAGCTCAGCTGCCAATCGGCAGAGAGCCGCGCCAGCCTGGCCCAGCAGCTGAGCGCGGAGAGGGTGCAGGAGATGTCGGTGAAGTCAAAGACACTGGAGGAGCGCTGCATAGGGCTGGGGGCACTGGCTGAACAGCACAGGATAGCCCACGCCAGACTGGACATTGAGCACAGGACGTTGCAGGCCAGGCATTCAGAGACCGTGGGGGCCCATCAGGAACTGCAGGCCAGCAGCCTGGCCCAGCAGAATAGCCTGGCCAAGGACTTGAAGCTCCTTTTAGTGGACTGCAATAATAACAACAGCAAGCAGCTGGAGTCGAAGCTTGGCGAGGTGAGCAAGGCGTTAAGGGAATCGCAGGACAGGGAGAGCAAGGCGCTGGGGGTCATCCAGAATCTCAAGTCCATGCACAAGGCGCAGCTGGAGGAAAAGAGGGCAGGCCACGTTGAAAGGATTGAAAAAGTTGAAATCCCAGCAAAGCCAGACACGTCCAACAGGGCCGTCCTGCTGGAGCTCAAAAAGGCCTCAGATGCCCTCTCTTTCATCAAGAAGGGATCCAGCGCTGACACCAGGGCCATCCGAGAGGCCAGCGGACACCTCCTGGGGCTGCAGTGGAGACTGCTCAACAAGTGAGGCATGGACAAGTGAGGCATGGACAAGTGAGGCATGGACTGATTGGGCAGTGGGTAGGGCAGTGGGTGGCGGGACTGTGGGTGGCGGGACTGTGGGTGGTGGGACTCTGGGTGGTGGGACTCTGGGTGGTGGGACTCTGGGTGGTGGGTCACAAGGCTTAGGGCCACTAGTCAGACAGCTGGCTGGCTTAGAGAGGGTCTGTGGGCCCGGCTCCAGAGAGAACTTCCTGTAGAGCCCCACCATGTACTGGACGAACTCAGCCTCCGACTCCAGCACCTCTGGATGCTCGTCCGCCACCTGCCTAAGGAGTGAAGTGTCGCTCTCCTGCACGAACGACGTGTAGCATGGGGTGGGCATGCCCAGCATGGGGATGAACAGCTGATGGATTATGCTGTCGATCTTGGACGGCGCGCTCTGCAAAACCTTTCGCTCTTTCACTGGGGTCTGCAGGCTTGTCATCGTGCGCATAACCTGTAAAAATAAAAATATTTTAAATATCCAAATGTGTATGCCCAACAACATAACCTAACTCACGTTGAATCTGGACTGTGTCCTGTGCTTCTCCGCCAACAGGGGGATGGGGATCTTTAGCTTGTACCCGCCGTAGGGCGCCCTCTCCACATTCTCAAACCCTCTCCTCAGCCTCACGTGGCGCCAGATAGCCTTCATCATTCTTAGGCTGATGCTGTAGAAGCCGTCCTTCACCCTGATGGCGGGAATCTGGTCATGCACTGTGCCGGAGGCGGGCTGCAGCCACGAGACCAGCCTCTCGTTCCGCTCCAGGTGGCACATCATGTCCTTGCTGCAGGGCGACTTGGAGTGATGCCAGTCCTCGCCAGCGTACACCACACATACGCCTGACATATCCAGCCTCTTCATCTTGAGTGGTTAGGGGCAGGGCGCTGCTTATATGATACAAAAAATTATTTTTAGGCCCAGGACCACGGCCCTAATACTTACAGCAGTATTAATGTGGACCCCAGGTAGTTAAGCATCCATATGAACCACAGGGACCTGGTCCTCCGGCTCCTGCAGACAGGGGAGCAGTACAACATGGACCACAAGGACCTGCCAGGGCTGGCCATCAAGTGCGTCGTCCTGTCCCTAAAGTATGTGAATCGCAAGTCGCTCTTCGAGGCCCTCTTCCCAGACCAGTACGCTGACTGGGCCCTGGTTGAGCTCATGGGGAACAGCAACACCCTGGGGGATGCTGAGGCGTGGATATGCCTGCTGGGGCTCCTTGAATGGGACCTGACGGACAAGGACAAGCTGGACATAGACGCAAACCACGCCCCCCTGTCGCAGATCAAGTCCGCCCTAAGGGCGAACAATCTGGACATGCAGGGGTGGTCCATGGCCTGCAAGGTTTTGCTGTTGCAGATGGTGCAGGGGCTCCAATCCAAGTACGCCATTGAGATACTCACCAGCAGGCTTCTGGCCAGGAATACGTGGGAGAGCACCATGCAGCTGCTCGCTGGCCTCTGCGACAATAACATGCACCTGCCCGATGTGTACCACAAGACCCTGCTCTACGTTCTCTCAAAAGCGCTTGTTGACGACTCGGTCCTCAAGCAGACCATGTCAGTCATATCCGCCCAGAGGGAGGGGCACACGCTCAACCTGAGGCTGAGGAGCATGCAGATGGTGGCACTGCGCCCCAGGCTCAGGGACAGGCTCAAGACCTCCCTGCTCACAGAGCACAGGAAGGAGCAGGTGGACTCGCAGCTGGGCACCTGGGACTCCTACACCGGCTGGTGCCACACCCATCGGTTCCCCAACAACCTGTCGGATCGCGTCAAGAGGCAGCTCTACTTTCTGTCCACGCAGACTACCTGGGAATGGGACGCGGAGAGGCTGCTGCCCAACAAGGAAATGGCGGATAGGGTGAAGCAGAGGCCTGTGCATCATCCCGACCTGAGCATCATCAACTGGGTGATTGAGAACCTCAGCATGGACGGGCGCCCTCCGTTCAAGGAGATGATGGCGTTCAAATCCAGGTGCTTCGCCAGCTTCCCAGTGGTCTACGTGCAGCGTATGACGCTCACCCAGGTGCTCAAGCTGTACGTGTCCGCCTACCAGCCCATGGGCCTGTGGAAGGACGTTTGGAAGGCGCAGATAGGCATCCTATCGCCCCAGATCATCAGGGACGTGGAGAGCTTTGTCAAGGAGCACCCAGTGGCGAGCGGGTACATCATGGACACCCTGGTGGGCTAGAGTTTTGCAGGTGTTGTAATGTAGTTTAATGTATTTTAATGTATTTTAAGGTATTTTAAGGTGTTTGAACTGGCAGGCCTAGATCAAACTGTGACATGGGCTACAAACTGGCATACAGAATCCTGATTTTGACCCTGGGGCTGGGGATGGTTGCCACCCTCCTGTACAGCATCTCCTCCTTTCCCGACAGGAGCGTGAGCGCTGACATGCTCAAACACCCAGGGTACCTAGCCATACTCACCACCTGGATCATGGGCCATATGCTGGTATGGACCTTTTGCTTTTACGCCAAGAGCGAGTACTGCGAGTCAGAGTACGGGTATGCGCTGATAGCAATACAGGTCACTGCCTGGATAGGATTGGTGACTAACCTCCAAGGGGTTATCCACTTAATCTTTGTAGTAATCTTCACCCTCTCCTTCACTGCGATCCTCCTGCTACTATGCCAGATCGTATGGCAGAGCATCCCTGCTACGCTGCTGAGGGTCGGGCTGATTGCATCTCTCTGCTGCGACATTCTCATGCTCATCATGTTTGACTCGCCCCTCTTCTATGTGCCAGAGCATCTCAACCTTTTATGCTATGCCACGTTTTTCACTGCGTTCTTCTGCCTGCATCCCTATGACGAATGGGGCTTGAGCCCTTACTAAACATGTACTATACACGCTTTGAACTTGTTTGAAGGGATCCACAATGATTCCACATTATGAAAGGAAATTTTTAATTTTCTCAATCATGAGTTCAGGTCTCAATCAGGGCTCCATCATCCACACACCATGAGTTTCACCCCAGTCACGCCATTGGCGTCTTACTCGCTATCCGAGCCACCAGCACCTCCACCCTCTGGGGCTGGAGTGCCTGCAACACTGTTGATGTTACTCCAAACACCAAAATTGCTCAATCTAAAACTGGCTTGGGGGTCTCCAAATAGTCCAGGGGCTGCATCATCTTCACCTGCAGCACCTCCAGCATCTTCAGCACTTCCAGCACCTCCATCATCTTCAGCACTTCCAGCACCTCCAGCATCTTCGTCATATTCACCAGGTTCAGGAGAATCGGCTCCATGAGCAGCAACTCCAGCAGCAGGTCCAGCATCAACTCCAGCATCAACTCCAGCAGCAACTCCAGCAGCAACTCCAGCAGCAACTCCAGCAGCAGGTCCAGCAGCAACTCCAGCAGCAGGACCTTCGTCACTATCAGAACCTTCTGAAACTTCGCCGACAGCACTGTCTGCAGCCCTGAGAGCAGCTTGACGACTGAGACGATTGCTTAGATCTGCTGCAAATGCAGCCGGCCTATGATTTCTGGCTCCACCAGCTGCACGTCCATGGGATCCAGGGGCACGAGCTGCACGCCCATGGGATCCAGGGGCACGAGCTGCTCCACCAGAAAGGATCCTGGCAGCTAAAGGACCCGCATCTCTTCCGCGAGGGGCTCCTCCCATACGATCGTTATGCCCAGCAGCAGCAGGCGCAACAGCGCCCCACGCACCAACTGAAGTAGCAGCACGGGGAGGAGCAGCGCCCTGCCCACCACCTGAAGTAGCAGCACGGGGAGGCGCAGCGCCCCATCCGCCAACTGAATTCCCGTTGGACACTGCATAGGTGGGTACAGGTGGCAAACCTTGTGCCCTGGGGAACAATGCTGAGGCATAGTTGCTGTTAGGCTGAGGCGCAGCTTGAGCTGGAAGCTGAGCTCCCCAATGAGAAGGGCCCTGGGTTGCCTGCGTTGGACTCTGCCTCACTGGGTTTGTTTGGGCCAATAAACGGGCATTGTCAGCTCTGAGTTTTTCGATCTCACGCTCTTTCCTTTCAAGCTCAAGAGCAGCTTCTACTGCTTTACGGGCATCTGCCAATTGTTTGCTCGCTTTGCGAAGGGCTGCATTCTCAGCTTCAATGGCATCTCGCTCTGCAGCCACTTCCTCCTTTGCACTAGTCAGCCCATGTATCTGCGCTTTCAGCTTCTCTATGTCTTTGTAGGCACTCTTACCGAGTTTTTCATATTGTTCACGAAGGTCCTTAAAATCGCTAGCACTTTTAGCATTACCCGCATTGTAGCTAGCAGTCATTTCGCCTATGGATTTGCGCAAATTATCCTCTGTAGCACGAAGTTTAGCGTTTGCTTCATCCAACTCATGCAGCCTTTCCATGGCACTGTTCAACTTGAGAGCCTCTGCATCTGCCCTGGCTGTCGCAGCGTTCGCCCTGTTTGTCTCAGCTGCAGTCCTGGAAGTCGCTGTAGCAGTATTGGCACGAAGATCAGCCAAGTCTCTCGAGTGAGAATTAGCAGCCCTGTCCAGCGTAGCCACTGTGGACTCTAGCTGTGAGATCTTGCTTTTAGAGGCAGCAGCCTCCGAGCGAGCTGCTTCGAGCTGTTGACGGAGTTCCTCAGCGCCAGAGTCAACAGCAGCACTAGTTGACATGGATTCAACCAGTTTCGCAGCTGCACTTGCAATCCCTTGGTGATACAATTCTCTACGCTCTGCAGCAGCAAGCATCTGCCTTGCCTTGCGAACCTCCTCCTCGCTGGACAGACGAGCTGCCTCAAAATCTGCACGAACAGCATTCAAATCCTGATGAAGCTCCCCAAGTGCCCCGTTGGCCTCTGCTGCCAGGCCCTCAGCCGCCCTGCCAATGGATTCAGCCTTGATACGAGCATTCCCTGCCTCCCTACGGGCATCCCCAATGGCAATCTCCATACTCACAATCTGCCTGCGGGCAAGGCCGAGATCAGTTTCAAACCCCTGGGCTGCATTCCTAGCAACAGTGAGATGAGTCTCGAGTTCAGCAATCCGTCGTTGGGCCGCTGTCAAGTCAGCTTCAAGGGCACGCCCTGCATTGCGGGCCTCTGTAAGATGGCCCTCCTGTGCTTCGATCCTTGCGCCAGTGGTCTCAATGTCAGCCTCGAGGGCAGTGATCCTCGCCCTGGCAGCCTGAAGTGCACTTTCAAGACGGCCCGCGTTCATGGTAGCCTTCTCAACGTTGGCCTTATGTTCGGAGCCATTCCTCTCAAGCTCGTAGATCCTCGCAGAAACAGTCCCGCACTTTTCAGCAAGAGTGACGCAGGAAGCCTTGTACCCATGCATCTCTTGATTCGATTGATTGAGTTTTTGCCCAAGGGAAGAAGCCAATTCACGAGCCAGCCGCAGGGAATTCTCAAGAGTTGCGCGCTCCGTCTCCATGCCAGCGATCCTGGCGAGGGCTGCTCTCTCATCCGCCCGTGCTGCCTCCATTGCAAAACGAGCAGCTTCAGCATTTCGCTCAGCCGTTTCTAGACGTTCTGTGGCCTCATCACGGTCTTGCTCAGCTTGCTCTACAAAATTTCGAGCAGTTTCAATCACCACTTCTTTGATCCTGAGCTGCTCCTGCAGTCTGCTAACGTTGACAGGGGCGCCCCTAACAGCCGTCATGCAATAATCGTCCAGTTCTGCTTCAGCCATAAGGAGCTTGTCGTTAATAACACGATTGGCTTCAAGTGCTTCCCTAAGCTGTCTCCCCAGGGACATGATCTGGTCCTCAGTTTCGGTCAGCAGGGGGGTAGCCCCTCCAAATCGAGCGAGAAGTCCCAAGGGAGCATCGTCATGAACTGGCGATACTGCAGCTCGAGCAGCAGGCAGACCACCAGCACGTCCGAGTCTTTCAAGCACAGGTACTGGAGCAGGAGGGGCAACGTCAGCCCGTACTGGACGAGCCAACGGCGCTGGGACTGTGGTCAAGGCGCCAGCATATCCAGGACCGCCAGCAGATCCAGGTCCGCCAGCAGGTCCAGGACCATCACAAGGAGCAGCTGTCAAAGGACCAGGGGCGCGTCTTTCAGGCACAGCAGGCGCAGCAGGCGCATCACTATGCCTGGCACGTTTAGCCTTTCCAGGAACATTGGACCCGTTATGCTTGGACCCGTTATGCTTGGGCCCGTTATGCTTGGACCCGTTATGCTTGGACCGGTTATGCTTAGGAGGGCTCTGATCTTCAGGAGAGGAGTCATCTTCAGAACTCTGGGAGCTTTGGCCCATCTTGTATGAATCCTCAGAATCAGACACAGTCTCGCTTCCATAATCACTCCCTGAACCACGATTGTCCAGTCTCCCGGTACCACTGCGGAGCGGGCTTTCACGCACTCTGGCTATAGGGAGCTGAATTTGCGCTATGAAGTTCTCAATGCCAGTGCCACGCAGGGTAGTGTAATACTCTCTGAGATAGTCCACCCCATTCCCAACGATTCGATTGTTGTCCATCATGCCTGCTCCATACATTATACCTGTAACATAACCAACATCTCCAAGCAGAGCATTCGTGTTGGTATATGGGGTCAAACGGGTGTTCCTCATTGAATGAAGGATTGCAGCTGCCATGTTGATATGGGCACAGCGAGTCTCAATATCCCTGACTTGCAATTGTGTGGGGAGTCTTTGATCTCTTGAAGGTGGCAGCACACGGTAGATTACAGCGAAATCACCTACCCCCCCAGTGTATTGATTGATTATGACCATGAGATCGCTTGGTTCATACTGTACTGCTGGGTCTGCACCAATGAAAACGGCTACCATTCTCATGAAATCATTCTGATTCACAGTCACCCCTGCTCCAGCATGGAAGAGCCAAGTGGCAAGCATGACGACAAGCAGTTGGATTTGATTTGCATCTCGCTTGGTCTTTACAAGATCAGATAGGTCCGTGTCATGAAACAGCAACGGAGTCCTAGGCGGCTCCTCGTCGTCCCCTCCTCCTCCGCAGCCCCCCCTTGGTGCATCCTTCCTGGGCCTCCCCTTGCGCTTTGTGCCACTGCTGCTTTCAGAAGTGTTGGCCTGTGCCCTAGCAGGGCCTTGTTGCTTGCTGTTGCTATGCCCAGACATCTGCATGACATCTGGCATCTGAGCCATTCCTTGCCCAGCACTGAGGTCAATGTCTGGAGGAAGGCTTGTTGGGTTGTTGGCTTCAGAATGAGCCATCCAGCACAACAGGATCCCTGAGACAAGACACACGATTTGATTAAATTTAAACATGGAAAGTATGTAAGATGCGGGTATGCATGGCAAGCCTTAAATACTTGTGAATGCAAATAAACTTAAAAAAAAAATACCAAATTTGACCAGTTTTGGTAATTTGGATGCTGGCTTGAGAGTGTGGGTGTGGGTGTATATATAGAGGATTTTTTTTACTTTTTTTACTTTTTTTTTACTTTTTTTACTTTTTTTTTTACTTTTTTACTTTTTTTAATTTTTTTTAATTTTTTTTATACTTTTTTTATACATTTTTTACTTTTTTTATACTTTTTTTATATTCTTTTTTTGACAGTTTTTTCTGGGACAAAATTCAACAAGTAAAAGATAATGTTTAATATTACTCAAACAATTACTCTGCCCATCAATCCTTCTCGGGACTGTCAAATTGGGCTGTTTTAGCCATGAGTACATTAATGTAATCCATGGCATCTTCACCTAGGCTCCCTTGTGTGTTGTTATTGACTCCAGTCCCAGTCTGTGTGGTGGAACTGATTTCATGCACAGGACCAGGAACAGCAGACAGGCGGGCAGCAGCTTGGGCGCGGGCAGCAGCTTGGGCGCGGGCAGCAGCTTGGGCGCGGGCAGTAGCTTGAGGGCTGGCAGTAGCTTGAGGGCGGGCAGCAGCTCTGGTGCGGGCTGCAGCTCGAGGGCGGGTAGCAGCTTGGGGCTGTGCAGATACCTCTGCAGGGGGGGCAACCTCTGTTTGCCTTGCAGGATGCAACATCATCATTGCCTGAACAACCTCCACACCAGCTAAGTCAGCATCATCCATGTCAGGCAATGTGGCAGCATTGATTGGCGCCCCAGCCTCCACTTGGCGTCTGGTGAAATCGATTGGCTGCTCTGGACCAGACACAGCAGAAGGCAGGCGGGCGGGACGCCGTGGGGGAACAGCAGGCTGGCGAGCAGCATCAAGCTCTGCGTTGAGCCTAGCGATTGTCTGCTCAGCCTCTGATTGCCTAGCCCTGGCACGTTCCAGCTCAGATCCGAGAGTGGCCATTCGCACCCTGTTCAGGACAAGCTCTGCCTGGCGGTCAGCAGCATGCTCTGCGTCTAGCCGAGCGATTGTCTGATCAGCCTCGGATAGCCTAGCCCTGGTACTTTCTAGGTCAGATCGGAGCCTATCCATTTGCTCACCATTTCGGACAAGCTCAGCTTGGCGGCCAGCAGCAGACTCTGCGTTAGCAGCAATTTCCATGTTGAGCCGAGCGATTGTCTGATCAGCCTCGGATAGCCCAGCCGCTGTACTTTCCAGTTCAGATCTGAGACTATCAACATCCTCGTTATTCTGGACAAGCTTAATGCGAACGTTGCTCAAGAATTCAGAGAAAGTGTCAGAAATTCCAATGCAAATTCGATCAACTTTGTCAAGACGCTCAGTGGCAAGTTCCATACTCGAGTTGCTAGTCCGCTCAGCCTCAGCCAGGGCAGCGCGGGCAGCCTGCAAATCTTGCTGTAGCTGGGTGCGCTGATTCCGAAGGCGGGTAATGGCAGGCAGAGGGTTGCTTGAAGTCTGAACAGCAACATCTGCAGTGTAAACTGGGACGGCAATGGCCACCACCCAATCTACACTGGGTCTTGCAGGCTGGGGTGCTTCGCCTCCAGCCGCTACATTGACTTGTGCTGCAGCTGCTACATTGACTTGTGCTGCAGCCGCTACATTGACTTGTGCTGCAGCTGCTACATTGACTTCAGCTGCAGCCACTACATTGACTTGTGCTGCAGCTGCTACATTGACTTGTGCTCCAGCCGCTGCATCGACTTCAGCTGCATCCGCTACATTGACATCAGCTGCAGCTGCTGCATTGACTTCAGCTGCATCTGCTGCATCGACTTCTGTCTCATCTGTTAGATTGACCACTGCTTCAGCTGCTACACCAGCAGCCTCAACACCGCCTCCAAACCCCCCATCGCCTCCAAAGCCCCCATGGCCTGCCCTAGTCCTTCCAGAACTGATAGGAAGTGCATTCATGGTGATGTGTATCCGAATTTCTTGCGGGTAGGTCGCTATCAAGCCCTCTAGAACAGCGCGTAGATGTGCCAGCCCATTCCTCATGATAGACTCGTGAGAAAGTTCCCAGTTCCTATACAACAGTTCTGTAACTGCCTCTAGATGTGTAAGCAGATGGTTCAAGTCGTTGAACCTGCCAGAAGGGCCGTCGCTCCTGGAACGGCGGATTGCGCCCAGCAGAGCTGCTGCCACGTCCATGTAGGCTGCACGCATGGCATTAGTCAGTCTAGGAAGGCCGGTGACTGGTGGGCCAGAAAATGGCAGAGCCTGCACAAGAGTTTCTATATTGAACGATGAATTCTGAGGATCCCAGCCTAAATCTAGGATGAACGAGTCCAAATGATGCTCTCTATTCCCACTAATGAATGCAGCCACTAGCTTTTCAAATTCCCCTGTTTTTCTTGTTACCCCATTTCCCCTATGGTAGATCCAAGTGGCTAGAAACGCTACAATAAGTCTGATCTTTCCTGGAGAAGCCTTCTTCATCAGATTGGAAAGGTTGGTGTCGTGATAGTTGAAGCCATTGCCCTTCCAGCCTTCCCCGTCGTCTCCGCCCCCCCCGTACCCGCCAGCCCCAGATCCACCAGCCCCAGATCCGCCAGCCCCATATCCGCCCCCGCCCTGTGCACTGCAGCTCTTTTTGGTAGGTCCAGAATAGGCGCTGTCTTTATCATAAGGACCCCGCTTGCCTGTTCCGCCCCCCCTCTGCCTACCTGGGACCACACTTAGGTCCACTGACTCCAAGGCAGGGTCAGGGGCCTCCCACTGCTCCCAGCGTGCAGAGCAGCACACCAAGCATCCCAAGAAAGAGATGAGAACCATTTGATTGATTTTATACATGGAAAGTATGTAAGATGCTGGTAAACAGGCCGTGTTTAAATACTCGAGTAACGGGAGGGAATGGGTGAATAATGGATGCTCATATTGATGATGACTTTCAATTTTAAAATAAATTTAAGATAAAAAGAATTCAAACCAGTTCTGACAGTTTTAAAATAAATTCAAGATAAAAAGAATTCAAACCAGTTCTAACCATCCCACCTCAAAGCAAAAGCCACCCATGGTATTCAATCTGCAATCCACCCTCACCTGCACCCTCTTTTGCTTTCTCAGTCTCACTCATCTTGTCTCTATCATCTGCATTGCCTTCTCTTCAGACAAGGACACCTCCAAATTGATTGCTTACATGCTTGACACCATGGCAACCTGCTGCCTCCTCTCTGTTTGTGTCTATGCTGTCCACCACTTCTTTGACAGCCTGTTTTTCCACTGTGTCTATGTATTGACCAAGCTGAGTTATGGGCCTGTCAAGCTGATCCACTATGTGCATTGTGATGGGACTAAGTTGGATGGGGATGCTGAACATGCTGGGAGTGCTGGGAAAGCTGGAGCAGAGCCCTCCACATCCACCCAGGAGACCACATCTGCCCAAGAAGCCACATCCACCCAAGAAGCCAAGTCCCAAGAAACCACATCCACTCAAGAAACCATGCCCACCAACGAGACTGCATCAGACACAGCAGACAGCCAGGCTTCCTCTGACAGCCTCAGGGTGTTCAGTGAGTTCAAGAACGTGTCTGACAGCCCAAAGAAGGCCCTTGGTGGAGATGACTCTGCCTCTGGAGCCTCCACTGACTGCATGTGAA
>Ga0214172_1000662_pt1 | contig 13293 bp, 10 predicted proteins | sample TroBogEpilimnion_29_FD_153010 | JGI IMG/M metagenome (GOLD analysis project Ga0214172, IMG submission 153010) | Freshwater microbial communities from Trout Bog Lake, WI - 12JUL2007 epilimnion | ecosystem: Environmental > Aquatic > Freshwater > Lake > Epilimnion/Euphotic zone | place: Trout Bog...
CATTTGTTCAATATTCTTCATTTTCATTATATGGTGTAGCAAATTCAACAACAAACCCTACAAAAGCTCCTAAAGCTAAAGGTGGAGATATTATTCAAAATGATGGTACATATTGGTATCATGCTTTCTTGAATAATGGTACTTTTATTCCTTCTATAACATTATCATGCGATGTTCTAGTTGTAGGCGGTGGTGGATCTGCAGGCTCAGCAGCAGTAGGAACTGGTTATAATGGAACTGGTGGCGGCGGAGCAGGAGGAGTTATTGTTTTTTCTTCACAAGCTTTGTCAAGTAATACTTCTTATCCAGCAGTTATCGGAGCGGGAGCAGCACCAGTATCAAATGCAGCAGGGGCTAATGGAAGTAACTCTCAATTTTCTTCATTAACTCCTGGCTACGGCGGTGGTGGTGGTGGGTATGACAATGCTAACGTAAACGCTCTTTCTGGTGGATCAGGCGGCGGAGCAGCAAATTATAATCTTAACACTTATGGTGGATCTTCAACACAAACATCAATAGGTGGCAATGGTTACGGAAACGCTGGTGGAAACGTAATAAATGCTGGCAACGGAGGTGCCGCTGGCGGTGGCGGAGCAGGTGCTTCAGGTTCATCAGTAGGTGCTTCAACTGCAGGTGTTGCTGGAGGAAATGGAATTAGCACTATGGTTGGTTGGGCAGGATCAACACCATTGCAAACAGCACTTTTAACACTAAACTTGGGTCAAAATGTAGGTGGAACATATTATATTGCTGGCGGTGGCGGAGGTGGAAGCTATAGTTCAACAACTGGTGGAGCAGGTGGCTATGGTGGCGGAGGACAAGCTTATGGTGGTGGAGCAAGTTCTGCATCTTCAGCAATTGCTGGAGCAGCTGGAACTGCAAACACAGGCGGTGGTGGCGGAGGAACAGGTTCAAATGGATCGGTTTCAATGCTAGGCGGAGCTGGTGGTTCAGGATTAATTATAGTAAGATATTCAATGTAAAGGAGATATAAAATGGCTGATAAATTAACAAGATTAGAAGTTTGTTTAGGTGAATGCGAACCTAAATGTGGCAAATGCGGAATAGTTCAAGAGATTGAATTAACTCCTGCTGAAATTGCTGATTATGATCAACGTCAAGCACAAGCAGCAGCAGAAGCTGCACAACGTGAAGCAGATGCAAAAGCAGCAGAAGCTGCAAAAGCATCAGCAATTGACAAGTTAACTAAACTTGGTTTAACTGCAGATGAAATCGCTGCATTGACTAAATAAGGTATAATAGGGAAAGGAGGTAATAATATGGCACATTGGGCAGAAATTGATAATAATAACATTGTAACTCGTGTTCTTGTTGGTAATAATAATGATCCAGCAGGCGATGAAGGTTATAAGTGGTTGATTGACAACCTTGGAGGAACTTGGGTAAAGACCTCATATAATACAATTGGTGGTAAGCATACTTTGGGCGGGACCCCGCTAAGAGGTAACTATGCAGGAATCGGTTATACATATGATAAAGATCTTGATGCATTTTATGCACCACAACCATTTCCTTCTTGGATTTTAAATAAGACTACATTTACTTGGGAAGCTCCCGTCGCATATCCAACAGACGGAAAGTTTTATTCTTGGAATGAAGAGAATAAAGCTTGGGATGAGGTAGCAATAGATGGCAAGTAAGTCAAATACAACAATTCCACAACCTTTTAAATCTTGGACTTTTGATGAAAATCTAGGATATTGGGTTGCACCAAAAGCAATTCCAGATGTAACTCAACCTTACACATGGAATGATAAGACGGGAGAGTGGGATCTCATAGAATTTCCCGCCGAATAATTAGATGACAGCAGCCAGAACATTAGCTAGTTTGCTTAACGGAACTGCAACATTTACGGGAGAGGTAATTGTACCTACTCCCGTAAACTCACAAGATGCAGCCACAAAAGCATATGTAGATAATTCTTCTGGCTCTAATATTGGTTTGCTTGATGATTTGAGTACAAAGTTTGACGGGATTGAAAGTCGCTTTGCTCCAACATCAGGTGGTTATTCAGTTAATATAACAAATCCTTTTAGGCTTTTAATCACTGTTAATGGTATACTACAATCAGTATATACGCCAGATTATGTTTGGCAGTCTCCACTACCAAGGACGGGACTTCAAGTAGACTCCAGTGGATATATAAGCTTTGCAGAAGTACCTCCAGCAGGATCTTCTTTCAACGGAAGAATAATGTTGGGGCCAACAACAAATACATCAAATACAAATTATCCGTTTAAGGCAGCGGACATTTTACTAGGAGCGTAATAAATGGCAAGAAAAATCATGCTGGATACCCAGTACACATTCACACCATCAACAGGTGTAGTAGTTTTATCACAGAGATATGTACCACAAGAGCGTTTGCTACTTATTACAAACGTCACAAAGAATAAAGTCATTTATAACTTCTCCGACCCTTCACTAGGAGCAACTTCATATGTAACATCAATGAACGGTGCTGCTGGAATGACAACAATTACACTTGCCTATAACACTTCTACAATGTCTTCAACTGATAAGCTCCAAGTAACAATTGATGAATATTCAGAAGCAATTCACCCAGATGAAACATCAACTGACCCAGTTGGAAAGATGCGTGTATCCACGCCAGCCAACCTTATTGATACAGACTTTGAATATGGTACACAGGTTTCTAAATGGGAAAACCTAACCATGATTAACAACCGTCCACTTGCATATCAGACAGTTCCAAACGTTGCAAACTTGCAATCAATTTATCTTGGAAATGGCACACGTAACGTAATTGTAAACTTTAACGCAACACACTATCTTGCAGCAGCAGGAGCAATTACAGTTCAAGATACATATCTTTCAGTTGCAAACGGTAACTATGTAATTGACTCAACTTCAACTAATACAGGTACTTCAACATCTCCAGTTTGTGCACCAATTACAGGTTCAATTACTGCAATTTCAAGCACAGGAACTGCAATTACTTATTCAACATCATCAACGACGGGACTTGTAGTAGGTCAAACCGTAACAATTACAGGTGCATCATCTGCAGGATATAACCTAACAAACGCAGTTATTACATCAATTGTTTCAAATACCAGCTTTACTGTTGCTTCAACAGCTACTGGATCAACATCAACTGCATCATTCTCAGCATCTGCTTGGATTTCATATACAGCACGTTCAGCAAACTCTACAACAATTACACAGCTTTTGGATGCTAACAAAACAGCAATTTACTCTGCTAACTTTTATTCAGGTGTAACAATTGGTACAGCTCCAACAATTACATATTCAGGAAGTGCTGTAACTGTAACAACTTCAATAAACCATGGTCTTGCGATTGGTAATGAAGTTGCAATTACTGGTGTTACAACAAATGGTACAAATGCTCCAAACGGTTCATTTGTAGTTGCAACCGTTACATCACCTACATCATTTGTAGTATATGTACCTAATACTCCTACTGGAACACTTACATCTACTTCCGCTTCAGTTTATGTTCGTCCACAAGGACAATTCCTACACCGTCCATTTGATGGTGGAGTTATCTTCTCAACAAATGGTTCATCTAACTTTGAACAATCAATTCGCCAAACCCGACGTTATTTCCGTTATCAATCAGGTAAGGGTTTGCAAATGTCAACAGGTACAATTATCAAGCCTAATTTGCTTGTAGATCAAATCACTTCATCTGGAACGCTTGTAACTGTTCAAACAAAAGAACAACATAATTTGCAGGTAGGTGCAACCGTAACAATTTATGGTGCAAATGAAACTGCATATAATGGAACATTTACTGTTGCAAACGTGACTGGATATAATACATTTACATATACAGCAAATACAGTACCTTCAGCATCACCAGCATCTGGAACATATTTTGTTCAAGTAGTTGGATGGTATGGTGCAAAGAACCGTATGGGAATTTTTGATCAACAAAACGGAATGTTTTTTGAGTTTGATGGACAAACTCTATGGGCAGTTCGCCGTAACTCCGTATTCCAAATTGGTGGAAAAGTTTCTGCTACAAATGGATCTAACACAGTTACTCAAACAAACTCATCATTCCCTACAACATTTTCTAAGCAGTTAACTCCAGGAGACTATATTGTTCTTCGTGGTGCATCATATCGTGTAACAGATATTGTTTCTGATACAACTCTTCAAATTTCCCCTGCATATCGTGGAACAACTGATAACTATATTGTTGCGTCTAAGACAGTTGAAACTCGTATTCCACAATCTCAGTTTAATCTTGATAAGCTTGATGGAACTGGTCCTTCAGGATTCAATATTGATCTATCAAGAATGCAAATGTGGTTTATTGACTATGCTTGGTACGGTGCAGGTGTAGTTCGCTGGGGTGTTCGTGGTACTGATGGTAAAATTATTTACTGCCATTCATTACCAAATAACAACACTAATTCAGAAGCTTTCTTGCGTTCTGGTAACTTGGCAGGACGTTATGAAACTTCAACAATTCCAATGTCTACAGTATTAACAGCATCAGCTGCTGCATCAGATACTACAATTAACGTAGCATCAACAACGGGATTTCCATCATCAGGAACACTGTTGATTCGCAATCAGTCAGCTTACGAATATGTAAACTATACGGGTACAACATCAACAACATTTACTGGACTTACTCGTGGACAAGCAGGTAACTCATCACTTGCTCTGACAATTTCAGCTGGTTCTAACCAAGCTTCAGTATCATCTGCAGCGGGACTTCAAGTAGGACAAAGAGTTATTGCTCCGTTATCATTCCCAGATAACACATTTATTGCAGCAATTAATGGTACAGTTCTTACACTTTCACAAGGTGCATTAACTTCTAATCCAACAGTAATTGTTCCACCAATGGGTGCATCTTCTGGACAATCATTTACTTATAGTGCAACTAACCCAGTTGCAATAGAGTTTGCATATCCAACATTTGCTCCGACTATCTCACACTGGGGTACTGCAGCAATTATGGATGGCGGATTTACCGCTGATAAGTCCCTCTTGTTTACATACGGACAGCAGACTCCAGTATCAATTCCAACAGCTTCTATTGTATTCTCAGGTTCCGCAAGCGGATCTGCAGCATCAAATACAATCACTTTGTCTGGAACAGGTACACAAACAACGGCAAATATTCTTCCAGGAATGACAGTTTCAGGAACCAATATTGCAGCGGGAACATATGTAACTTCTGTTGTTAACTCAACAAACTTTACAATTACTCCAAACCCAACAGGTACAATTACCAGCGGTTCCCTAACTTTGACTGGAAATAATACAAGAGCTTTGATGTCAATCCGTCTATCTCCTGCAGTAGATAATGGTATCGGAGCGGGATTTGGCCAAAGAGATCTTCTAAACCGTGCTCAGTTGATTCTTTCAACACTTGACGTATCTCTTTTGAATACTAACACGGGTAACATTCTTGTAAGAGGATATATCAATGCATCACCATTTGGTGGTTCTCAAACAATTTATGGAGCTGCAACAGGTGTTCCAATTTACCTATCAACAGCTTCTGGCTCAGGAACAGTTCAAACTTATACAACTACAACTCCCCATGGATTAAATATTGGAGACCAAGTTGTAGTATCTGGTGTTACATCCTCAACTGGATATAATGGAACTTATACGATTACATCTGTTCCATCATCAACGACATTTGCAGTGGCAGGTACTTATTCCACAGCATATAGCACAACAGGCTCTCCATCACTTCTTGCATATAAGCAATGGACAAATGCTGTAGGTAACGTTTATGGCTCACTTACATCTTCCCTTGCACAAATTGCAGACTTTGCTCCAAATGCCACAAATGGTGGTTCGGCAGGTGCTTATGGGGTAACTGGCGGTGAAGTAACTGGTGGTTTCTTTGCTAACCAGACTACAGAGCTTGATCTTTCTAACCTCCGTGACCTTGGTAACTCAATCCTTGGTGGTGGAGGACTTGGAACTCCAGCATATGCAGGACAAAATGGATATCCTGACGGGCCAGATGTACTTACAATTGTTGTAACAAATCTTGCATCTACTCCAGCACAGGTTATCGGAAGACTTGCTTGGACTGAAGCTCAGGCTTAAAGAGAGGGCGGTGGCAATAAAATGCCTTTAGACAAACCAAAAAACGTACCTAATGACTCTCTAAATACACCTTATGTTACAGTTAATAATAATATAACTGCACTTGGATCAAGTACGTTTACACAGTTGTCAGGAACTTTGGCTAATCGCCCATCAACTGCTTCTATTGGAACATCCTATTATGACACTACTACAGGTCAAACAGAAGTATATACGGTAAATGGTTGGGTAAATCCAGCAACTGCTCCAAATGCTCCTACAAATGTAACTGCAGCAAATCAGGCTATTGCATATGGTGGAACTCCAGCGGCATATGTATATTTTACACCTGCAACTACTGGAAATCCCGCTACAACATATACAGTAAATTCTAATACAGGTGGATTTACTGCTACAGGAACATCAAGCCCAATTGCAATTACAGGATTATCTGCAGGAACTTCTTATACATTTACAGTTACTGCTACAAATGCTTATGGTTCTGCAACTTCTTCAGCTAGCTCTGCTTTAGTTGCAGGAACTATTTCACAACCCCCAACATCACTTTCTGCTTCATATGGTGGCGGTGCAGTATCTGTTTCATTTACAGCACCATCAAATACAGGTGCTTCAACAGTAACTTCTTACACAGTTTATTCAAGTCCTGGAAATTTAAGTGCAACTGGATCTTCAAGCCCAATTGCAGTAACAGGAGTTTCTTTTGGTATTTCATATACGTTTACAGCAGTTGCAAATAACTCTGCAGGTTCATCAGTTTTAAGTGCTCCAAGTAATTCAGTTACTCCAGTAAGTGGATATACTGTAGAATATCTAGTCGTTGGCGGCGGAGGTGCTGGAACTTATGCTACAGCACATTCAGGAGGTGGTGGTGCAGGAGGATTTAGAAATGGAACTCTTTTGCTGGGCTCAGCAACAGTAACAGTTGGAGCTGGAGGACCTTATTCATCAACTGGAAAAGGAAGCGATTCCACATTAGGTGTTATAACTTCTGCAGGAGGAGGCATTGGCGCACAAGGTAGTGGACCAAGCTACACTCCAGGAGCATTAGGAGATGGTGGTTCAGGTGGAGGAGCACATACTGGAACTTCAGGTTGGGGCTATGGAAATATACCAGCAGTAACTCCATCTCAAGGAAATAATGGAGGCACAGGCGTTGCTCCAAGCCCAGCCTATTCATCAGGCGGCGGCGGAGGTGCTGGAACCGCAGGTGGAAATGGTTATAGCACTGGAGGTACTGGCGGCGGAGGTGCTACATCTTCAATAACTGGAACTTCTACTTATTATGCAGGCGGCGGAGGCGGCGGAATATCTAATGGTTATGGCGGATCTGGTGGTTCAGGTGGAGGTGGTCAAGGTGGAAATGGTTATGGCCTAGGAACAAATCAAACAGCTGGAGGTACAAACCTAGGCGGCGGCGGCGGAGCAGCTGGAACTTCAGGAACGGCACAACCAGGAGGCTCAGGAGTAGTTATTATTGCCTATCCAACTTCATTACCAACACTTGGCACAATTGGTGCAGGACTTACATATACATATAGCACATCTTCAAGATCGGGCTACAGAGTTTACACATTCACGGCGGGAACGGGGACGATTGGTTTCTAATGGCACATTATGCACTTTTAGATGAAAATAATATAGTTGTTCAAGTAATAACTGGTAGGAATGAGCATGAGGTTGTTGACGGCATAACCGACTGGGAAGAATTTTATTCTAAAGAAACAGGTTATAGATGCCTTAGAACTTCATATAACACATATGCAAATCAACATAAAAATGGTGGAGTACCTTTCAGAAAAAACTTTGCAGGAATTGGCATGACTTATGATGAAAAAAGAGATGCATTTATTGATAAAAAAATTTTTGATTCATGGGTATTTGATGAAGAAACATGCACATGGGTTCCACCGCATCCTAAGCCAGAAATTGATGGCGTTGGATTTGTATACATTTGGAATGAAGAAAAAGTAAACTGGGAAAAAAGAATTTAATTCCCCTTAACAAAGGAAAATAATGAAAGACACTATAACCATATATTGGTCACCTTCGGCATTTTTGCCAGAGGAATCATCTTGGACAATGTTATATTCTGAGCCAGAGCCACTATTGAATCAAATAATCCAAAAGAAAAATGACAATAATAAAAAGAACAATATGTTTAGTTGTCCAGCATATGTAAGTTCAATGAAAAATGTGTTTGTGACAAATAATGTAATGCCTAGTAAAATAATTATTCCAGAATATATAAAGAGTAACAACCTCAACTACCCGCTGGATATATTTGATATTGCTCCATTAAAAGTAAAAATTGACAAAGAGCCATCAATTGAAGGTACGGTTAATATAAGATATAACATGTCATGGATATTTTTTGCTGAAGAACCAGTTGTAGCAAGATTTACAGCCCCATATTTTCCACCAGTATCCCCAGCTCAAAATGTAATTCTTTCAACGGGCGAGTTTGATATAGGTCAGTGGTTTAGGGATTTTAATCTTGACTACCATATTCCACATAATGTATCTGAATTAAACTTTGAAGCAGATCAACCATTATTTTATACTGAATTTAAAACAGATAAAAAAATAATATTAAAAAGGTTTAAGATGAATAAAGAACTTGCAAATATAGCAGAAGAATGTGCAACTTCAAATATAAGGTATGGTGGACAAAAGAATCTATTACAAAGATATGAAAATGCTAAAAAAGCTAATTTAAGGGAACAGGTTTTAAACGAAATTAAGAAAAACCTAATTGACTGAATTTATGGTAGAATTAGTATAGTTGGGGTGTAAATGTCATATAAGCAAGTAGTACTCAGAGATAATCCTCTAGCATTTTGGCCATTAAATGGCACATCATTGCTAAGAACTTATGCTACTATTTTGCTTGAATATAGAACATATCAGGACTGGATATCTGCAGAACCTACTTATGGATCTACTTCTCCAACATTTACCTTGCAAGATATATCTACAAATGGAAATCATGGAGCTTATACAATTGGTCAGCCAAACTTTCTTGACATCCTGCCTCTAGCAACTCTTTCTAGTTATGACACCCAATTGGCGGGATGTAAAATAAATGGCACATCAGAGGTTGGTATAACCAACCTAGCTCAGCTATATGACATGTTTTATACTGGAACTGAAAACTTAACATTTGGTATGGAGATATGGTTGGCTTTTGATTCAAACCCGCCACTTAATAACACACTTCTTTCAGTAACATATCTAAACGACACTATTGCCCAAGTATATATAAATAACGATAGAGTTTATTTTACTATTAATGGTAAAGATAAAAAAACAGGTGCAGCACTTTCATACACTGCATATAAACAAGTACAGTCATGGGAATCACAATGTCACTTATTTGTTTATTATTCCAAAGGCACTATTAATGTAGTTGTTAATGGTATATCTGGAAACTCTGCAACAGCATCATCAAACTTCATTTGGTCTCATGATACATATGCTGCACCAGACTTTTTCTATAAAGTAGGGCCATCTTCAGGTTCAAACAATTTTGTTGTAAACGACCTAGCATTTTATGACTATACATTATCTCAAAATCAAATTAGATCCCATATGGTTTGGGGAACATATGACTCATCCCCACAAAGTTATGTAAAACAAACAAGCGGATATTTTTTTGACATTAAAGAAAACGATGCAATGTATGCTTATAAAAAAGATTTTTCAGATCCCAAAAATTATAGCCAAGGCGTATTAACTAATTTAATTACTGATAATAATGGATTGACACTTAAAACAATCCCGTCCCTAACCAAGGCAGGAACCTCTGGAGCAATAACAACTTCAAATGGATTATCTGTAACAAATACAGCTTCAGCAAAGTTTTCAAATATATCTTCATACTTTGATATAAACTCAATGTCTATAATGGGTCAGATTAACTGGCAAAGCAACACAACTGGAAATCCAGCAGTTATATTTGCTGTTGAAGGATTTAATAATGGTGAATGGTTGTATCTTGCACAAGATACATCAAATAAACTAACATTGTATTATCATTCAATATCTTCTAATTATCCATATACAGTTACAGAAAATGTTGTTGCACAACTACCTGCTCAAAATACGGCGGGAACTTATAATTTTGGAGTAGCAATAAATAGCACTACAGTAAAGATATATATGTCAAATACAGGCTCATCTAATGGATCTTTACCTTCATATACATATGCTAACTTGAATCTGTACTTTGGAAACCAATATTCATCTGCAACCACCAGCCCAATGGTTGGAAGCATTTCTTACATGTCTTTTTTGCCAAAATATGTTGATCCATCAACTTATACAAATTATGGAGCTTACGATAGCACCACAATATCCTTTATTAATAACACGGCGGTATCTCAAATAGGAACATGGACGCTAAGTGTACCTTCTTCACAATTTGCCAAGATATTTGGAGCCAGAATGACCTGGGATACAGGTTCTTATTATGATTCAACAGTTAGCACAAATCAAAGCGTAAATGTTCAATTATCACAAGATTATGGCAAGACATGGACTAATGTTCTTAATGGTTATCCAGCATTAAAGTATCCAGATAGTGCTACAGCATATACAGATACGATTTTTAAAACAAGTATATTTACAGCTGACTCATCTTCACAGTATTTGCCAAGAATGGATAATGCACTAGTTGTGTTTTATAATGATTTGTCAATTATCTCAGATGCAGGTGCCTTCGTGTTAGCTCCAAGACAAGGAAGCTATACAGGCGATACATATTCAATTGAAAAGAATTTCTTTAACATCCTGGCTAGATCTTCAAACTTTGGAATTAAAATTGCAGAAGTAAATAATGCAAACTCTGTTGCTACAATTACTCCAGCAGCAATTGCCACGGGATATCAAACAATAGAATTCTGGTTTAGGTGGGATCAGCTTACAGCAACTCAAGTACAGATTATTTTGGATACCATAGGTATTAGAGCGTCTTTGTACTTTGATTCAACAGGGGCAATTTATCAAACAGGTTTTGGTAATGTATATGTAAATGGTTTATCATTAACATCAGGCAAAACCATGACCCAAGGTGAGTCCTACCACTTTGTGTGCGTTTATCCATACTCAATTAATACTCAAATCTACTTGGGCGGAGATCAAAGACTACAGAACTTCTCCAATGGCACATTTGGATATGTAAGTATTTATCCACAAGCATTTGCCCAGTCAGATGCCCAAACAAGATACCTGGAATTCCTTTCTAGCAATGTTTCTCAAGTTGATTATTCAACACTTTTGTCAGGAGCATCAAACATAATTGGCACATTGTCAGAATATTCAGGCGGTAGTACAGCATTTAATGCTGGACAACCAATTTTGGCATACCCACATCCCGTAAATGGTTAATTAACCTGTATTTTTGGTAGTCATATGTACCATTTTTAACAGTTACGTGGTATTATGGGCATATGGGTAAAATGAAGATTACTCCCGTTGATGAAGTTAACTGGGGATTATATATTTGGCAGATGCCAGACGGCAAAATTGTCATGGATGAAGAAGGTGCTTATTTAAGTATCCCGTCCATGAAAGGCGATATCCGTCAGATAAAGAAGCTTAAAGATGTTGCAAAGCACTACGGGCTAGAAGATGGAAAGCCATTGTTTATGGCTGGACATAGACCAGTTACAGATGAAGAACTTGAAATGCAAAGACAAAGATTAGAATTGGGCCTTGTGCCAGATGAATATGATACTCCAGCTATGATGGATTATGTTAAAGAAATGAGGGACATGAAACTTGGCTAATTTAAGAATTGATGACACGATTGATGAAGATGAGGGCGGGATCACAGTAAAACTTGATGCCCCATCACATACAGTAGAACACGATTTTGGTGACCCATTTAACGCATCATGGGATGAAATTAAGAAAGCAGATGGTTTAAGCCCTAACTTTCGTCGTCAAGTAAATAGAATTCAAAAGTCATTTACTGGCGTTGGTGATGCAAAGTCCAAGAAACTTGATCCGCTTGATCTGACTGGATATTCGTTATTTCAGATTGTTCAACCTCCATACAACATTCTTTACTTGGCACAGCTTTATGATATCTCCCCATATCATCACTCTGCTGTAAATGCTAAAGCTGCCAACGTAGTTGGCCTTGGTTATAAGTTTGAGAACACATGGGATACAACTTCAAAAATTGAATTGGCTATGGATAATCCAAAGAAGCTTGATAAGCTACGTTCAAAGATTGAAGGTTTAAAAGAAGAGCTTCGCAGCTTCCTAGAATCCCTTAACTCAGATGATTCATTTACAGAAACAATGAAAAAGATATTCGTTGACCTAGAGTCTACTGGAAATGCTTACATGGAAGTTGGTCGCACATCAACAGGTAAGATTGGTTATATTGGACATATTCCTACAACTACAATGCGTATCCGTCGTCACCGTGACGGCTTTGTACAAGTTGTTTATAACCGTTATACATTTTTTAGAAACTTCGGTGATACCGAGACCCCAGATCAGATAGGTACTGATCCCCAGCCAAACGAAGTAATTCACTTTAAAGTATTTACTCCGTCAAATACCTACTATGGCATTCCAGATGTTTTGTCTGCTAAGAATGCAGTTGCTGGTGATGAATTCGCACAGCGATTTAACTTGGACTACTTTGAAAACAAAGCTGTGCCTCGTTACATTATTACCGTAAAGGGAGCAAAGCTTACAGCAGAATCAGAGCGTAAGTTACTAGAGTTCTTCCAGACGGGGCTTAAAGGAAGAAATCACAGAACCCTTTATATCCCTCTTCCATCAGATGGCGAGCAAGGTCGTGTTGAGTTTAACATGGAGCCAATTGAAGCGGGAATTCAAGATTCTTCGTTTAGGAACTATGCGGTAGAAAACAGAGATCGTATTCTTTTGTCTCACCGTGTTCCAGTATCAAAGCTTGGAATGCCTGCAAACGTTTCGTTGGCTAATGCTAAAGATGCTGACAAGACATTTAAAGAGCAAGTATGTCGTCCACGTCAAGAAGAACTTGAGTTTAAGATTAATTTAATTATCAAGGAATTTACTGATGCGTTCAAACTTCAATTTAACGAACTTGCACTTACAGATGAAGAGACTCAATCTCGTATTGATGACCGTTATCTGAAGGATCAAGTTATTACTCCTAACGAAGTTCGTGCACGTCGTGGAATGGCTCCACTTGAAGG
>Ga0214172_1000663_pt1 | contig 13277 bp, 5 predicted proteins | sample TroBogEpilimnion_29_FD_153010 | JGI IMG/M metagenome (GOLD analysis project Ga0214172, IMG submission 153010) | Freshwater microbial communities from Trout Bog Lake, WI - 12JUL2007 epilimnion | ecosystem: Environmental > Aquatic > Freshwater > Lake > Epilimnion/Euphotic zone | place: Trout Bog...
CCCCAACATTAGTGTTATCATTAGACGCAGCAGGTTATACTACTGGACCTTGGATAGACAATATTTCTAGTCGTTCATTTACACTATATGGCGGTGTAACACATAGTAGTGATGGTGGTGGTAGTTTTGTATTTGATCCTACATCAAGTCAATATGGTGAATGCGCATCAAGTTTATCAGACTTAAATACATGGACTGTTGAAGCATGGCATTATTATGCCGGCACTAATAGTGCCAATAGTCCTTGTATTGTTACAGAAGTATATCCTGGTGTAACCGGGCAAATCAATTACGCAATAGGAAACGAAACTGATAGTAGCCCTAATCTACAAGCAGGTTGGTGGAACGGTGGTACATTTAACGCAACACCTCAAGGTTATGTTCTAACAGCAAATCAATGGTATCAAATTATAGGTACATATGATGGAGTCAACAACAGTTTATATGTTAATAATACACTAGTAGGACAAACTCCAGCAACTGGCGCCGCAATGTCAAGTCAAGGCGGTATACGATTAATGCGTAGATGGGATGCTACACAATATTGGGGCGGCAAACTAGCAATCGTAAATATCTACAATGGTGGATTCAATGTTAATGATGTAGCAATCAGTTGGAACGCAAACAGAGCAAGATTCGGTTTATAAGGAATAATTATGTCAGTAGCAGGAATAGTAGTAGAAGGTGGAATTAACATAGGTGGCGGTATTAATATCGGCGCTAGTGGATATGGTCCTATAGGTGTAAACAACGTTACACAATATGCTGAAATGGCTCCCCCTGTTGTACCCGGAAGTCAATTAGAAGATGGTAGTGCTACAGTCAATGGATCTATAGGATTTACAATTAACGATGATACTGCTACAGGAATTGCTATTCCGGCACTAAGTCCAAGTAATCAAGCATGGTTTAACACAAACTATCCCACTATCCCTGGAACATATACATGTACATGGGGTCCAGGTAGTACAGTAGCAAGTAGTTCAATATATGTTACTCAAAACAGCGGTGGTGTACTTGTGTTCTTTGTTGATGGGCAAACAGGCCCTGCAACATACAATTATCCATTCACATTTAGTTAAGGAATAAAAATGACAACTCCAACCCCAACGCACCCAAGTCAACCAGGCTTTTGGGATCATCAACGCAGTAAGTTACCTACAAACAAATAGGTACACATTTGATTATACATAGACAGGCAAATACTAGAGGACACATAGTAGCGCCATTTATAGATACTAGAAGGACTTTTAGTTTCCCTAGTTATTATGATAGTCGCTATATGAATTATAGCGATTTACAAACTATTAATGATGACCGTGTTCAGTATAGTTGGCAAGTGCCTTGGCATGAACATAAGAACATGGAAATTTTTGGCTATGTTGTAGAAGGCAGTAGTCATCATGTAGACAGTTTAGGAAATGATGTTGAAGTTCCAGCTGGCGCAGTACAGCGTATGAGCGCAGGTAAAGGCATATATCATACTGAGGGTAATACAAGTAATATACCAAATCGTTATCTACAATTGTGGATCAGACCCAATGAGTTTGATACTGAACCTAGACATGATTGGCATCAATTTACACGTGAAGATAAACTAAACAAATTTTGTAACATTACAGAGAAACTACCAATTAAACAAGACGCACGATTACTTGCAGGTATTTTTACAGTTGATTATAACTTTGATATCAATACTAACAGACACTATTATCTATACGTTGTAAGTAACTCAGCAAATATAAATGGTATTGATGTTAGTGAAGGCGATGGGTTAAGTTTTGAGTATGAAAGTAATATTACTATAACCAATTCAGTAGACTGTGAAATAATATTATTTGATTTAGTCTAACCAATCGTAGTATCGGCATCTACCGTAACATCTAATATAGTTTTTTGTTTTAACTGTTTTTTACGCAATCTATTACAATTGGCACACAATGTTTGTAAATTTGAAATAGATTTATTGTTGATATTATTGTCTTTATACACCAAATCTAATTGTATTTTATCAACAGCAACAAATCCACAAACATCACAGCGATTGCGTTTATGACGTAAATGCTTGTAGTTGTCACTATATAACATCTTACTACATTCAGTACAATACTTGTGCCATTTATTAAATCCATGCTTACTAAGACCATTAAACTTGGCTAATGTAGTCTTACAATGTTGACAAAATGGACGATTTGGTTGTTTTGTTAGCATACTTTTATTTAATAAAAAAGATTTTTTTGGTTCTTTTTTCTTCCCATAATATTTTTATTTTATAATAAATACATAAAATAAGGATTTTTCATGGTTTCAGATCCATTTAACGCGGTAGGTGGCTTAACAATAGGCATACCGCCGGTACCAGTTATAGCCGCAAATGGCAATGTTGTCACAAACGTTGTAGCACTTAGTGGAAATGTCAGCGCAAACAAGTTTTACGCAAACTATTATTATTACGCAAATGGACTACCTTTTAGCAGCACACCAGGCGGCAGCAATACCGATATACAATTTAATCGTAATGGTGTATTGGGCGGTGATGCTAATTTAACATATGATTATACCAATAGCATATTACAAACATCAAGTGTTGTTATAACAAACAGCGCAAATTTAGGAGATATATCAGGGTTAACTATACTAGGTGGTGTTAACGGATATTTCTTACAAACAGATGGAACTGGAAATCTTACATGGAGTGCTGCTGGTGGTAATGGCGGCAATGGCGCACCCGCAGGTACTAATACAGAAGTACAATTTAATAACGCCGGTGTATTTGGTGGACAGCCAGGATTCACATTTAATAATATATCAAATACATTATCAGTACCTAATATATCTGTCAGCAATATATCAATTAGTAATACATTATCATCTACTGCCAATATTAATTTTTCTACTGCGGCAAATGTCACATTAGGTAGTATTAGTAACTTACACATAAGTGGCGGCAGTGCTGGTTATTATTTACAAACAGATGGCGCTGGAAATCTAGAATGGGCAATGGGTGGCGGTGGTGGTAATGGTAGCCCAGGCGGTGTTAACACAGATGTTCAATTTAACGATGCTGGAGCATTTGGTGCTAACGCAGCATTTACCTTCAACAAAGGCACATTAACATTAAGCGTACCGAACTTAATTACAAACAACATTACTACAGGTACAGAAACAGTAAATGTCGCAGGTAGTTTAACTGTAAGTGGTAGTTTGAACGCAGGAATCAGCCCAAACGTATGGTTAGGAACTGTAGCAAACGTACACATTACAGGTGGTATAGCAGGATATTATTTACAAACTGACGGTACAGGTAATTTAAGTTGGGCTGCAGGTGGCGGTGGTGGCGGTAATGGAACCCCAGGCGGTAGCAACACACAAGTACAGTTTAATAATAATGGAGTGTTTGGAGCAAGCCCATATCTTACTTTCAATAACTCAACTAATACATTAAACATAGCAGGTAACTTAATTGCTAATAGTTTAACAATAGGGTCAGGCACATATCAATTTAGTGTAAGCAATGTTTACTTTGCCACATCAAGTACAACAAGTAATACATTATTATTGGGAATCCCAGCAAGTCAAATTGCTGGCGTAGATTTTACAATTATTGCTACTGATAACACAGCAGGCAATCGTCAAATAACAAAATTAAGTGCGGTATTATATAACGCAAGTATGAACTACAATGAATACAGTTCATTATTTGTAGGTGGACCAGTTGGTAATTTTAGTGTAAGTTACCAACCAGGAAACATAATTAGTCCTGCACAGGTTCAATTAAATGTAGTACCAACAGCAGCAAATCCCGCTGTTTATAAAGTACAAATCACGCAATATGAACCATAACAGTTTATGATAAATATAGTATAGGAATAATAACATGGCATTAAAAGCATTAAATTCGGTAGGTGGTTTTTCAGTAGGAGAGATACCTGCTAATGTGATACTCGCAAACAGCGATATCTTTACTAATAATATTACAGTAAACAGTTTTGCTAACTTAGGCAACGTGGGTAATATCTACATTGGTGGTGGCAATAATGGGGCAGTACTTAGCACTGACGGCTCAGGTAACTTAAACTGGTCTTCGGCACCATCCGTAACTGAAATTCATAACGGTAATAGTAATGTAACTATTCCAACTGCTAATGGCAACATTTATATTAATGCTAATAGTGGAACAGATCAACAATGGATATTTGACACAACAGGCATATTAACATTAGCAAACAACGCAGGGAATGCTCAAATAGCATCACTTGCAGGTTCTAATATTGATATCTACACAGGTGGTAGTGGTTCACAATATAGTGAAATTTACATGGTTGACAATGGCAATATCTATGTCAACACACAGGGCGCAACACATAGTTGGATTTTTGATAGTACTGGTAACTTAATTGTACCGGCAAGTAGTTCTATTAAACCAGTAACCGGTAGTCTAAATCTAACGGACGCTTCTGGCAATAGTTATATTGATCTTGATACAAACAATATCTACCTATATACTGATTATCAAGGTAGTGAATATGAATGGATTCTTAGCAATACAGGTAACACAACATTCCCTGCAGTTGGCACAGCAAATCTTGGTAATTTAGTAACTGCTAATTATGGTAACTTTGCTAGCAATGTAACAGCAGGCAATTTTTCAACAACAGGTAGCGCAGGCAATATTAGTGGCGCTAATGTTATATTTGCAAACAGTTTCACAAGCAACGGCGGTACCGTTGACTTTAACACAAATAATCCAAATGTACTATTAGGTAATGTAAGTAATGTACATATCTATGGCGGTAACAGTGGTCAGATTCTACAAACAGACGGCACAGGTAATTTAAGTTGGGTCAGTACAGGTACACAAAGTGAAATCTTTAATGGCAATAGTAACGTAACTATTCCAACACAAGACGGTAACGTTTACATTAATGCTAATAGTGGCAGTGATCAACAATGGGTATTTGATACAAATGGATATCTTACACTACCAGTTTATGGCGTAATTACTTCACTTACAAATCTTGATTTTTATACTTCTAATGTTTCAAGTTATAGTGAAATTTACTTAACTGACGGCCCTGGTGGTAATGTAACAATCGCTACAAACGGTGAATTACAAAACTGGACATTTGATCAAAACGGTCAATTAACATTGCCAAATGGTTCTGGCATAACTGGCCAACCAAACACAGCAATTAACATCTATACCAATTCTGGTGTCTATTCAGGTATCCAATTAAATGACAATGGCACTAATAGTAATGTTTTGTTGTACAGTCAAGACGGTGTATATAACTGGATATTCGAAGATAATGGTAATTTAATTTTACCTAACGCTAACAGTGGTTATGCTGTAGTAACAAGTCCAGCAGGCAACAACATCAGTATTCAAACAGGTGGCGCAAACTATAGTCAAATTATCTTAAATGATAATGCTGATATTATACTTTACGGTAATGCGCAAAATGCTGAATATGTATTTGGTGCTAACGGAACATTTAGTGTTGGTAGTGGCGCAACTATCGACTTTAATACCAACGGTGCTAATGTTAAATTAGGTTCAAATGCTAACGTACATATCTATGGTGGTAATAGCGGTGACGTATTACAAACAGACGGTACAGGTAACTTAAGTTGGTATTCAATTAGTGCTACTGAAATTGTTAACGGTAATAGCAATGTAACAATTCCAAATGCTAACGATAGTGTTTACATTTATACTAATGGCACTTACGAATGGACTTTTGATGCTACTGGAAATACATACTACCCTGCTGTAGGTACTGTAAATCTTGGCAATTTAATTACTGCTAACTATGCAAACTTCACTTATGATGCTAATGTTCAAGGCAATTTAACAGCAGGTAATGCAAATATTACTGCTAACTTGATAGCAGGTAATGCAAATATTACTGCTAACTTAACATCAGGCAATGCAAATATTACTGCTAACTTGATAGCAGGTAATGCAAATATTACTGCTAACTTAACATCAGGCAATGCAAATATTACTGCTAACTTATTAGTAAGTAATGCTAATGTTACAACACTATTAACAGCATACAATACAAAATTAACTTCAGCAACAAGTACACAAATTATCTATGCTAACGGTAGTTCATACTTAGTTGGTAATGCTGCGTTTACATTTGATGAAACAAATAGTAATGTTTACGTTGATGGCAACGCTAATGTTGTCGGTAACGTAGTAACTAATACGCAATTTGTTGGTAATACATTAACAAGCACAGGTACATACTTATTATTAGCAAGTGATAGTGTTGCAAACGGTACATATAATATTAACTTAGTGCCAGGCGGTGCTGGTAATGTTGACGTACACAGTACATACATCACAAGTCTTGCCGATCCAGTAAATCCACAGGATGCGGCAACAAAACAATATGTTGACAGTACAGCGACTGGCTTGTTTATTCACACAGCGGCAAATGTATTGTCATCAGGTAACTTGAATGCAACATATGCTAACGGTGGCACAACATTGTCTGTTACTGAAATTATCGGTAACAACACAATTCAATTTAGCACAAATCACGGATTAAGCGCAAATGCTGATATTTCATTCACAAATGCGTTTAATGGATTGAATGCCGCCCCAGACGTTTATTGGGTAGATACAGTTCCTGCTCCAAACCAAATAACATTGAAAGAAACATACTTCGGACCAATCGTTGCTAACTTAACACCAGGAACAGGCTTAAGTCAACCAGCACTAGCACAATCGGGTGTTGGCGCAACATTGACTAACAACGGTACACAAGCAGTACTTACAATTGATAGTATCACATTATCAACTGGTCAACGTGTTCTTGTTAATGGTCAAACAAATCAAGCATACAACGGTATCTATGACGTAACCACAGCAGGTACTGGATCAACTAACTGGGTACTTACAAGAAGTAGCGATGGCGATACATTCGTTCCAGAAAGTGCCAATGCATTATGTGCTGGTTCATACTTCTTTATCTCACAAGGTACAATTTGGGCAGGTTCAAGTTGGGTATTACAAACTGCCGGCGAAATCGATATTGGTATATCAAACATTTCATTTACACAATTCAGTCAATCAGGTAGTTACACAGGCGCAAATGGTATTAACATATCAGGCACAGTAATTAGTGCTAATGTTGATAACGATACAACTGCTATTATCGGCGGTAACATCGCTGTTAAAACAGGCGCAAATCTTGTTACACCAAACATTGGCGATGCCACATTCCAAAGTTTAGAATGGAACACTAGTGGCAATGGTAATGTAGATGGTAACAATTTAAGCGCACAAAACGTAATACTTACCAATGTGTTGTCTGTAAACACTTATGCGAACGCAAACACATTCACATCTAACTACTGGGCTAACATTGGTACAGATTTGATTGTTGGCGGCAACGCAAACATTACAGGCAATGTACAAGTTGGTACAGGTAGTGGCGGTAACATTACAGGCGTAAATTACATTTTTGCTAATGTTGCTAACATCACACTTGACGCATTAATTGGTGGCAACGCTAATATTACTGGCAACTTAACTGCTGGTAACAGTTTCTTAAATGAAACACATATCACAGGCAATGCTAATGTTACAGGAAATATTCTTGGTAACTACATTACTGCTAACTATGATGCAAACATCAACGGAAATGCTAATGTTACAAGTACATTGTTTGTTGGTAATACTTCAAGTAATGTAACAATTACTAAAGGCAATGCTAACTTAACTGGCAACTTATTTGTTGGTAATAGTTCAAGCAATGTATCAGTTACAAATGATGGTAATATAACAGTTACTTCTAACATTAATGCTAATACAGGCTATGTAAATGCTAACAACGCAAATATTAGTACTAAAATTGTATTAGGTAACACATCTATACAGTGGGCAACAGTAACTACAACCGCAATTACTGCTAACCAAACAATTGTTCAATTCCCAGTATCAGGTATCACTGGTGTTGAATTCTTTGTTAAAGGTGTAGACGCATTAGGTACTAAATACAGTGCTTCAACAGTTATGGCTGTAACAAATGGTGTATCTGCGGATTACGTCATATATGGTACAACATTCTTGGGAGCAGTTACTGGATCATTAGCAGTTAATATTGTTGGTAGTAATATTGCGTTACAAGTAAGCCCAGCAAGTACTAACAGCACAGTTTGGACAACACAATTTAGGACTATCTAATGGCACTTAAACCGCTTAATTCTGTTGATGGATTTAGCGTTGGTGCCAATAGTATAATCAATGTAATTGATGCTAATGGCAATGTAACTGCTAATACACTTACAGTAGATACCCAAGCTAATTTAGGTTCTGTAAGTAATATTACTATTACAGGTGGTACTTATGGACAAGTACTTACCACAGACGGTGCGGGCAATTTAAGTTTCACTACAGCTAACGGAAGCGGATCATCTAATTTGGCAGCAGTCATGCCAACTTATATTCCTTCCGCAAGTTCATATACTGTTCAATCAAATTTTCAAGGTTTATTTGGCGCTCCAATCACAATAGATGGCACATTTGAAGTTGACGGTACATTAGTAGATGTAGGTGGCAATATAGTTGTTAACAACGGTGTATTGCAAGTATCAAATATAACTGCTACAGGTAACGTTACAGGTAATTACATTATCGGTAATGGTTATTATCTTACTGGTATTTCAGGTGGCGGCACTGCTACTGCATTAAATGCTACCATAGCAAATGTTAAAATTTTAGGTGGCACTAACGGGTATGTTCTGCAAACAGACGGCACTGGCAACCTAAGCTGGACTGCACAAACAGGTGGCGGTGGTAATGGCACACCTGGAGGCACAAACACACAAATACAATTTAATAATAATGGAGCATTTGGTGGTTCAGCAAATCTTGAATTTGATTACGCAAATAATAATCTTGTAGTAACAGGCAATGTAACATCAACTGGTATATTCACTGGTAATGCATATGGATTAAATCATATCCCTGGCGCAAATGTTACTGGTGCAGTCGCGTATGCAACTACAGCTAACGCAGTTGCTGGTGCAAACGTAAGCGGTCAAGTGTCATATGCTGCAACTGCTAATTCAGTAGCCGGAGCAAATGTCACCGGCGCAGTCGCATACGCAACTACAGCTAACGCAGTTGCTGGTGCTAATGTATCGGGTCAAGTAGGTAATGCACTAATAGCCGGCACTGTTTATACAAACGCACAACCAAACATCACTTCAGTTGGTACACTTCAAGGTTTAGTAGTTCACGGTAATATCACTCCAGACACAGACGTAACATATAGTTTGGGTAACGCTACAAATCGTTTTGCTAATTTGTTCTTAGCTGGCAATACTATTATTTTAGGTGATTCAACTATCAGTTCTAATACTGGAGCAGTAACATTAACTAACCCAAATGGTGGCTCCTTAAGTATTGTAGGCAATACTGCTGCTAATACAGCAAGTATAGTAAACGGTAATAGTAACGTAATTGCCTACAATGACGATAATGTTGCAGTAAGTGTAAATCAAGTTTCAAATGTGTTAGTAGTAACAACTGTTGGCGCTAATATTTCAGGTAATTTAGATGTTACAACAAATATTACATCAGGTAATGTTTATTCTAATAGCGGAACTATTAAGGCAGCACATTTAATTGGTGAGGCAGGCAATTTAAGTAATATTACTGGATCTAACGTTTCGGGTCAAGTAAGTTTTGCCGCAACTGCTAACTTAGTTGCAGGCGCTAATGTAACAGGTACAGTAGCAAACGCAAACTATTCCGTGTATTCGGGAACAGCAAGTACAGCAAACAGTGTAGCAGGTGCTAATGTCAGTGGAGCAGTCGCATACGCAACAACGGCAAACGCAGTAGCTGGCGCTAACGTAACCGGTGCAGTAGGCAACGCATTAGTAGCAGGTACTGTTTATACTAATGCACAACCAAATATCACTTCGGTAGGTACATTAACTTCATTATCAGTAACAGGAAATGCAAACGTTGGGAATATAGGTGCGACTAATGCGGTAATTAGTGGTGCAGGTTCATTTGGCGCTAACGTCAATATGAATAATTTTTATGTTAATAATTTATCTAATCCACAGGATGCACAAGATGCCGCAACAAAAGCTTATGTTGATGCTGCGGTTACATCAATACACGTTCATGCTCCTGTTTACGCAGCAACAACAGGAACAATAGCAACCGCAACAGGCGGTACAGTAACATATAACAATGGAAGTAGTGGCATAGGAGCAAATTTAGTAACTACTGGAACGTTTCATTTTATTGATGGATCAAACGTACAAACAGTAGGTACTCGCATACTTGTTAAAAATGAAGCAAACGGAGTTTGGAATGGAATATACACATACGCAAATACAACTACTATAGTTAGAGCTACCGATTTTGATACTACCGGACTAGTTGGAGGCGGAGACTTTGTATTCGTACAAACAGGAACTACCCAAGCAGATACAGGATGGGTACAAACTACACCTAATGTTGTAATTGGTGTAGACAACATTGAATTTATACAATTTAGTAGTGCAGGTGCATACACAGCAGGCACAGGACTAACATTAACTGGCACACAATTCAGCATTACTAATACTACTGTAACAGCAGGTAGTTATGGCAATGGCGACAGAATTGCATCATTTACAGTAAATCAACAAGGACAACTTACAGCAGCAAGCAATGTAGTTAATGCACCTAACGCTGCAAATTTAACTGGTACCGCATTAGCATCAGGCATAGTTACTTCTAGTTTAACAAGTGTAGGCACACTATCATCATTGACTGTCACAAATAAAGTAACAGCGGGTCAATTGCAAGGTGATGGAGGAAATATAAGCAATATTCAAGGCGCAAATGTTTCGGGTGCAGTAGCATACGCAACTACAGCCAACTCAGTAGCAGGAGCCAACGTTTCAGGAGCTGTTGGACTTGCTACATATGCAACTACAGCAAACTCAGTAGCAGGTGCTAATGTCAGCGGAGCAGTAGCATACGCAACTACAGCCAACTCAGTAGCAGGTGGTAATGTCAGTGGTCAAGTAGGCAACGCACTTGTAGCTGGTACTGTATATACAAATGCACAACCAAACATTACAAGTGTTGGTACATTAACAAATCTAGCTGTAACAGGCAATATCACATCAGGCAACTTTGTAGGTGTCTTTGCTAATGGTAATAGCAATGTCAATATTCCAGCAGCAAACGGCAATATTAATATTTCTGCTGTTGGCAACGCTAACATATTAGTAATTACAGGTACTGGTGTTAACGTAAGTGGTACATTAAATGCTACAGGTAATGCTAATGTTGGCAATATAGGTGCAACTACTGCGGTAGTTACTACAGGTAATATTACAACTGTTAATGGCAATATAGCCAATGCTAGTACTGTTGTTGCTAATGGCTCTAACGGTGTTGTTTTTGCAAACAGTCACACAATAAGTGGCGCAGCATCGGGTAATGTAAACGTTGCTACTGTATTAGGTAATTTAGGATTACGTTCAGTTGCGTCAACTTATACAGATAACGTTGCAGCAGCAGGCACGATTGCCACAGCAGCTATTCATGCGATTGCCACCCCAACACTTACCGCAAGTAACGCAATTACAACTTCTAACTTGGCGACATTTTATATTCAAAGTGCTCCAACTGCAAGTACAAACGTAACCGCAACTAATAGCTATGCAATGTTTATAGCAGCAGGTAATAGTTATTTTGGGGCAAACGTAACCGTAGCTAACTTAATAGGTCCACACGCTAACGGCAATAGTAACGTTAATATTCCAAGTGCTAACGGCAACGTTAATATTACTGCTGTTGGTAATACAACATTAGTAGTCACAGGTACCGGTGCAAACATTACCGGTACAGCAAATATTTCAGGTAACTTATCAGCAGCTAATGCAACTTTTTCACAAAATATAATTCCTTCTACTGTTTCAAACACAGGTGGCGGCGGTTGGGTATTTGGATTGGGTGGGTGGACAGGATCAGCACCTGCTAACACAGGCACAAACTCAGTAACATCATTGTATTATAATGGTGGTTCAGGTTCACAACTTTTTACATTAGGTTCAGGTCCAGGTCAAGCGTCATTTCAAGTTGACGGGTCTATATTTGCTGGTGACACTATAGGTTTTAACCCTGATGCTGCTAACGGCTCTGTCAAAGGAGCATTAGTAGCACAATCATCTATTGCTGCTAACGGAAACATTTATTCAAACACAAGCATTTACGCAAACACAGGAACTGTGGGTGCTGCCAATATAACAGTAGGTGCTAACGGTAATATCACTATGAGTGGTATTAACAGTCAGTTAACTGGTGCTAATAGTATAAGTTCAAACTATTATACAGGTACATTAACAACAGGCAACCAACCAAATATTACTACTATAGGCACATTAGGTAACCTAAACGTTACAAGTAACGCAATTGCAGGACACTTCAAAGGTGAAGCTGGCAATTTAAGTAACATTCAAGGTAGTAACGTAAGTGGCGCTGTAAGTAGTGCTACAACGGCCGGTACTGTTACAACTAATGCCCAGCCAAATATTACAAGTGTAGGCACATTAACCAGCGTTGCAGTTACAAATAACGGTACATTTGGTAACGTATATGCTAACAGCGGTATAGTACAAGGACAATACTTATATGGTGATGGAAGTAACATCACAAACGTAGCAGTATCTGCGGGTTCATACATTCAGTCTGGAACAAGTAATGCAAGTATTGACGGCACTGGTAACTTTACTGTTGATATTTTAAGCACATTAAATGTGTTCACAGTTTCAAGTACCGGTGTATTTGTTTCAGGCACAGCTAACGTCAGTGGTAATATAACTGTAGCAAACGCCAACGTAACAGCCAACTTAAGTGTATCTGGAAATGCTAATATTGCAGGCAACTTAAATGCAGGTAACATTAGTAACACAAGAATTAATACAAGAACAAGTAACAATGGCGCTACATTAAGCGGCACATTAACACCAAATACAGATACAACTGATCAATATAATCTTATTGGTATAAATGGAAACGTCACTATAGCCGCACCTTCAGGTACATTCATTGACGGACAAAAATTCACAATTAGAATTAAAGACAATGGCGTATCACAAAACCTATCTTGGTCAACTGGTTCAGCAAATAGTTATCGTCAAATAGGTGTAACATTACCAACAACCACAACACCAAGTAAAGTAATTTATGTAGGTTGCATATATAATATTCAAGATACGTATTGGGACGTAATAGCAGTTGCACA
>Ga0214172_1000670_pt1 | contig 13201 bp, 9 predicted proteins | sample TroBogEpilimnion_29_FD_153010 | JGI IMG/M metagenome (GOLD analysis project Ga0214172, IMG submission 153010) | Freshwater microbial communities from Trout Bog Lake, WI - 12JUL2007 epilimnion | ecosystem: Environmental > Aquatic > Freshwater > Lake > Epilimnion/Euphotic zone | place: Trout Bog...
TTGCCGCCTTCAAACTCAAAGCTCGGCACGTCGTTTGCCGGCGGGGCCACCACGGGCGGGGCCATGGTGGGCGGGGCTTTGGCCACTTCCGTTTTGGGGGCTTCCAACTTGGGGGTTTCGACTTTGGGCAGTTCCACCTTCGGCGGTTCCGGCTTGGGCTTTTCGGGTTCCGGTTTCTTTTCCTTCACCATCTCCACCGCGATCTTCTGGACCTTTTTGCCCAGCAACCCTTCCTTGGCGGCAAAGTAGAGCATCACCCCAATCAACAGGGCGTGGAACACCGCTGAGATGATCAGGTTCGCCTTGGACGAGTTCTTCCGCGGCTTGGGCTGGGATTGCGGAATCATTTGTTAATTTCCGTGGCCAGATCCACTTTGACAATGTTCGCCTGCTGGCAGATGTCCAGCACCGAGCGAATCTGTTTATATTTCGTCTTGCCGTCGCCGCGCACGATCACGTTCAAGTCCGGATCATCCGTGCGCATACTGATGAGCTTGCCCAGCAGGTCGACCACCTTGACCTCTTCGCGATCCACAAACAGGTTGCCGTTCGCGGGCACGGAGATGTATTTCGCCTTGTGCGGCGGGTCTTTCAGGTGCTTGGAGGCGACGGGCAGCTTCAGGTCCATGTCCTTCACCGGCGGGATGGTCGTGATGATAAAGATCACCAGCAACACAAACGCCAGATCCAGCAGGGGCGTGATGTTCAGCTCCGTCAGCGACTCGTGCGCCGTATGCGAACACTTCTTCATGCGTCAGATGGCCGGGGTGTTTTCGCCCATTTCCGTTTTCGTGAGAGCCCAGGCGATCTTGTCCTCGATGTCGCGGTTATCCACATACGCGTGCTCAATCTGGTTGGCGTAGCGCGTGGAAAAGCCGTCCAGCTCCTGCGTGATGTGCCGGATGGTGGTCACCATGAAGTTGTAGCCGAACATCGCGGGAATCGCGACCAGCAGGCCGGTGACGGTGGCCACCAGTGCCGCCGCCACGCCGGGGGCCATCGTGGTGAGGCTGGCGGAGTTCGACTCGGCAATGCTCGCGAAGGTGGACATGACGCCCCACACCGTGCCCAGCAGACCGATGAACGGCCCGCCCGCCACGGCCGTAGACAGGATGATCATGCCCTTTTCCAGAGACATCGCCTGCGCCGACGCGGCCTCTTCCAGCACGACCTTCACGGCCTCATAAGAACTCCGGCTGATGCGCCGTTCCCCTTTGACGGTGACGGGGTTTTTATCCAACTGATAGGCCAGTTCCTCCGCCCCACGTTCGTACAGACTGAAGGCCGGGGCGCCGTCAAATTCCTCGCCTCGCCGTTTGATATCCAGAGGGTCGCGCGTGCTCGCGTACGCTGCCAAAAACTTCCGGGTGGCCGCCCGCGCAATGAGCAGCTGGCGGAGCTTGGTGAGGATGACGGTCCAGCTGAAGAGGGAGAGCAGCAACAGAACGATGACGGTGGCCTTGCCCTCGGTGGTGGCGTTTGTAATGGCATAGACTGCCGCGTTGGCCAGGATGGGTTGAATGATCATAAGGTATGCGTTTTTAATTTTGAATATTTAATCAGGCGGCGATTCAAGAAGTTGGTTACAGCGGATTGTTGCCGCTGCTTTTTTCGGAAAGATTTTTCGGCGGCAGGATCACCGTCACGCGGCTCACTTTTTGCGCCAGCGAAATCCCTTTTTTCTTTTTCAAGTCGTCGGGGCTGTCAGTCGTGGTGCCGGCGCTGCTGGCGTCGGTCGTTTCAGTAACTTCCTTGGGAGCATTCGCCTGTGGCAAACCGAGGCTTGCGCCAGCAGCATCGCCGCTGGTGGCGACGGAACCGCCGCTGACGGCGGCGGTGATGGAATCGCCACTCACGCTCACGTCGCCGCCGCCGACGATGGTGCCGGCCACGGAACCGCCGGCGCTAATGTTGACGCTACCGCCGCTGACGACGGTGACATCCACATTGCCGTGGGGGGCATTCACATTAACGCTCTGGCTGCCGATGACGGCGCCGTTGATGTTGCCACCGGCCAGCAGCTTGACGTTGCTCCCGATGATGCCGGAGCCGGTGGCGTTGATGTCGTGGGCGACATGGATATCAATAAAGCTGTGCGCGTCGGAACCGTTGAAGGCGATCTGCAACACCCCGCCTCGATTAGCGTTTAAGCTGCCGTTGGGAGCATTGATGGTGATGTTGCCGAGCGTGGCGTCGGAACCAAAAAGCGTGGTTGCCAAAATACCACTGCCAGGGATGCTCTCGTTGAGAGTCTGCGGCTGACCGGAATCATCCAGCACCAACTGGCCGGTATGCGGCTCGAATATCAGCGCGCTCACACTGATGTAGCCGGCAACGCCGGAGCCAGCATTAATATTACCAGTCTTGGACAGGACGGTGAGGCTACCGCCGTTGTAGGCGGCGATACGCGAGCCATTGACATTCACATCGCCATTGACGATGACGGAAATGTTTCCACCGCTGCTGGTAAAGATTCCTTTCGGTGTGCTTGGCGGGTCGTAGGCGGTGAATTGACCACCGAGATTCAGCGCGCCGCCGACATTCAGATTGATGTCACCAAATAGACTTTGATTGGCAATCGTAGTGGAAGTCATGGAAAGATTACCGACGGTGGTAATGTTCAAATCAGCACCCCGAGATGAAAGGGCTGCCAGTGCGGCATCGGGTGCCTGCACGGTAATACCGGCGGAAACACCCAAGTCCATGGTGTTCGCACTGACATTGAAATGTCCCGCACCAGTTACCGCGAGACCCTGACTGCCAAGCGTGGCATCAGCGGTGGCATTGTATAGTGCATCAATCATCCCCTTTTGGGTAGCGTCCAGCGTCAACGACCTGGTCACGTTGACATATTGCAGATTGCCAGCGGCATCCAAAATCGGCGTGCCATCCGTGCCGACCAGAAGCTGGGTTAGCGGATGGCCATTTTTGTCGAGCACCAAAACCATGGGATTTTTCAGAAAATTAAGAGCATCACTGCTCATGACGCCGACGTAGATGAGTTGGCCGGTATTCAGATCGTAACGCAGACCATCCGTCACCGACCGATTAGCGCTGTCAGCAAACAACTCGACCGGCAGCGGATCCGCCAATTGTTCGGGTGTCAAATTGATGGGCGTTACGTCGCCGCGATAGGTGATGGTGCCCAGCACGTTGATGGAAGTGGTTTGGCTGGGCGATAAATTGCGTCCGCTAAAGGCAAAATTGTAAGTGCCAAAAATATTCTGACCCGCAGACGTGGTAAACGGCTGGGTTCCCTCTACCGTGATGTCGGCAAACGTCGGCACGGTGAGACTGAAACTGCCAATACTTCCGGAAATGTCCATCAGCACGGGCTGCGAATTCGGGTCATTCTGGTGTAGCGGACCAGCGGCGTGCCCGGTGGAAAAGGTGTTATAATCCGTCGAGCCGCTGTCGGACATCGTGATGCCAGTAAGCACCGTAGAATTGGGGATTGGTGCGCCAACCAGATTGCCGCCGTTGCGGGTGACGATGGACAAGGAACCCACGCCCGATGGGGCTAGGATGATGGACGTATCCACCAGAATGCCCCCCGCCCCAGCATTGAGTGAAAGTCGGGGCGCATAGATTGGCGTCACGCTCACCGACGAAGCCACATTTCCGAACGAACCGCCAACCAGTTCAATCGCATTGCCCGACCATAAATTTACCGCCGCATCCGCCGCGTAATTATACAGGAAAGATTGACTGTTATTGAAAGCCCCATTGGGATTAAGGACTTGCTTGAGCGAAATGTCATTAGCCGCCCAAGCGTTCCAAGAACCTTTGATCAACCCCAGGGTTACCGGCGAAGTGGAAGGATTGCCCAACGATGGCGGTGACCCGATGTTGCCACCGGTATTTTGTGATTGCTTCACCGCCGTCTCCAACGCCTGCAAGGTGGCAGCATAATCCAACGGATTCACGTTGGGCTTTTGCAGAGCACCGACCTGTGCGGCGGAAGCCTGCACCCCAGCGAGCAACGTGCCCACGCCATTTGCCAGATTGTAATTTCCCGTAATTTGATTACCCGCGATGACCGTCACATTGCCAGAACCATAGGTGCCGGATGCGGCCGCAATTTTCCCGGATATCGGCGTGGCCGTGCTATCAATGTTGTTGCCCGCAATCAAAGTGACATTCCCGCCCGCGGCCGTCGCGATGCCGCCAAGCACCGCGGCCGGACTGTAGCCGAAGCTCTGGAAATTATAATCGCCCCCTTTACTGCTGCCGCCATTGGCCGTGCCAGCATTAAGATTGCCGGTCAACGCCGCCGCAAAAATGCTGCCGCCGCCCTTCGAGTAAACCGATCCAGAACCGACCAGAACGTTTTGCTCCGCAAGCAAATTGATGTCCCCCGCGACGGTGGTGATGGATCCATTTACAGTGCCACCACTCGTGCCGCCCAAATAAATATTTCCGCTCGCGGCGCTGACCGTGTCATTTGCAAAATCATACCCCGCATCCAGCGTCACACCACCGCTACCCTTGGTGGTGATTGTGGAACCCTTTCCGAAGGTGATATCGCCGCCAGACTGCCACGTCACATTACCGCCGGACGTGCCAACCGTGCCGGTGCCAAGTTGGATGCTTTGTCCCGCAGCGAGATAAATATTTCCCTTCGTCGTCTGAATGGAACCATTGAGCGTACCTCCGTTACTGCCGTCCAAATAAATGCTGCCCGTGCCGGCCTGAACGTTGCCGCTAGTAAAACCGTAGCCGGCATAGAGCGAGACGTTCCACGCATTCGCATCAGATATCTTTGAATTACTGTTAAAAACAATGTCACCGCCCGCTTCCATGGTCAGTTGCCCCGCCGACTGGCCGGTGGCACTACTCAAATTCAGGGTCGTATTCGCGTTCAAGGTAATGTCACCCGATGCCTGCAACAGAATCTGGGAAAAGTTTTTGTTCGCGAAGGCCGTGTTCACGTTCAACGTAAACGTGCCGCTGGTGTTGTAGGGCACCGTGCCATTCGCCGGCACCGGGTCGTTGCCCGACGTGCCGAGGATTATATTCACCGGGTCGAGTAAAAATTCGCCGCCACGAAATCCAGCCTGGGCGCTCGCAGCCATCGCGGAATCCAGCGACTGAATGTTGGGCGCGCTCACTTCGACGTTGCCGCCGTTACCGCCGTTGGCGCCGCCTGTGGTGGCGATGGTGCTGCCGGCAGTATCGCTGAACATATTATCCGCTTTGAGGGTGACCTCGCCGCCGGCACTGCCGGTCGCCGAACTGTCGCCTTGGGCGAGGATCTGCGAATTGGCGCCGAGGTGGAGCGAATCGGACGCGACGAGTTCGATCACGCCATTTTGATTTTGCACCGAGTTGGCCTGCAGAATGCCGTCCTGGTTCACCACGTTGGCTTCGAGCGCGATGGTGCCGGCGTCGGCGGTGACACGGCCAAAATTATCAACGGAACCCTTGGGGAGAGTCACGGCGGCACTCAAGCCCCGGCCGTCGGGACTTTCGCTGACCAGTACAGAGTTGCCGGCATACAGTCCGACATCACCGGCGGGCGCGGTGAGGCTGCCGTGGTTCTGGATGTTTTCAGCGATGAGAAACAGCGAGCGTCCATGGCCGACTTCAATCTGGCCGTAATTAACGATGCTGGCCAGCGGCGGCATGCCCGTAAATTGCCATGGAGCGCCGGAACCAAAATCCGGCGTGAGGGGCGAGGTGGTGGCGATGAAACTGCCGCCCACTTTGATCATCGAGTCCGGCCCGAAATAAAAGCCGCTGGCGTTTGCCAAAATCACGGTGCCATTCGCATGCAGACTGCCGAAAATCTGCGAAGGATTATGGTCGCCGATGACATTGAAGACGACCGAATTGGCCGATGGCTGGAGGAAGGAAGTCGTTTCACCGGCGGCGATATTAAAGTTTTGCCAGTTCAATACGGCCAACTGACTAACGGTCACATTGAGCGACGAACCGAGCGGCTGCGCGGTGGCCTGGCCCGCGCCGACGGTGAGGCCGGTGGGGTTGGCGAACACCTGCGAGACGCGGCTGGCGAAGAACACCAGCACGGCGAACCAGACGGATTGGCGGATATTAGCGAAAGGTTTCATGGGATTTAGAATTGGTAGCCGACGGAGAAATAAGCCCGGCAACTGTCGGCGGCAGTTTTTACCGCGACGGAACCGGCCGCCGGGCTGGCCACGGGTGAGGTACCGAGCAGCGCCCACGCGAGAGTGAGCCGCGCGTCAAAATGCTCCCCGGCCGTCAGGAAAAAGCCGAAGCCGGTGCCCCATTCGCTGACGGCCGACTGAGCGGGCCGGTTGATAAAATAAACCTGGCCATAATCCATAAAGACCGAACACCGCAACATAGCGGGCACCTCGCCGGTGGCCGTTGGAAAATAACCGATGTTCACCGGCGGCGCGCGGAGATCGAGCAGGCCGCGCCAGCCGGAGTCGCCATAGACTTCGCCTTCCTGATAACCGCGCACGCCGGCGGTGCCGCCGATACCGAACTGCTCGTTACCAATGAGCGGCTGACTGGCCCACTGGCCGTTGGCGTTGGCTACGAGAGACCAGTCGCCGGGCAGATTCTGCTGACGGATGAGACCGGAGTTGAGCGTAGTGTAAGTGCCACCGGCCTTGGCATTGCCGGCGACCTGCTGGAAATTTGTCCGGCCGGAGCCGAGGTCGCCGATAAACAGTGCGTTGTTAATGGTGAATTGGAAACTACCGGTCTTATCAGGCCGCAGGGCGGCCCAGCCCAAAGACAGCGGCAGGTAATGCAGGGAATGGCTGCTGTTGGCTGCGAGCGGCACGGTGATATTCGTCACCGCTGGGTAAAGCCGGTTACCTTGTGAATCCGCAGCATAAAGGTCGACGTAGGTCAGGTTCGTGAAATAGGTGTTCGCGCGGTAGGATTTCCACTCCACCCCGAGGCTTACCGAGGATTTGACGCCGGCAAATTCATCCAGCGGAATGGTCAGCTTAGCGCCGATGTTGTCGTTGACGGTCGGCGAATGCGTGACGTCCTGCTGGCTGATGTCAACGATGTTAGTATTGTAAATGGACTTCAGCGGGCCGTATTGCAAGCTCGTGTCCGAGGAGGAATGGGATCCGTAAAAAGTCAGATCAGGACGACCGGAAGGCGGCGGCAGATTAAATTTATGGCTGGCTTCATCGTAGCCGAACGCGGCGGGCTTTTGGTCGTATCCCTCGCGCAACCCGCTGTCACTGCCGAGCGGCAGCCGGTAGAATCCGCTGAAGCTGGCCACCTGCGGCAGGTCCAACGGAAAACTGTTCGCGTCGCCGGAAGACTTGTAGGCCTGCGGGGAAAAGTTGTAGTCGAACCCGAGCTGATGTTCGAGCTGCCAGAGGTTGTCGTAGTGGATGGCGGTATCAGAACGCAACAGGCCGCTGCCCGGCGTGGCCTTGTCATTGATTTCAAACCGTCCATGCAGGGGATCGCGATCCTTGACCTGAAGAATCAAGTCGCTGGTACCAGGTTCATAGCCGGGACTAATGACGGGATAAATCTGACGGTCGCGATTCGCGTTAGCCGCGTCGAGTTCAGGCTGAAACCACTTGGTATTGAGCAAGATATTGGTCGTCAAACTCGGCAGCGCGCGCCGGACATTATTGGAGCTGAAATACTCATTGCCGGTGACACGGATGTGACCCAGCCGACCCTCAATCACTTTCACGCGGATGAGTCCGTTGGTGATGCGCTGCGGCGGCAAGGTGACGCTGATGGTGGGAAAGCCGAGTTCGCGGTAGCGCAACTGCACCTTGCCCAAGCCTTCGCGCAGGCGCGGAAACGTGATATTGGTGCCGGTATAATGGGAGAGCACGGCAAAATCCTGCGGCGGCAAAACAGTGTTGCCCTCGATGCGATACCTGTTCACCGCCAGCAGCGACGGAGTTTTGGCCACCAAAGTGGTGGCGGCCGGGCGGCTAGCGGGCGCGCGGGATATAATTTTAACCAGAAGAATGCCGTCAGAAAGTTTCTGCGACGGAAGCGTGACACTGACATTGAAATAGCCGGACTGCCAGTACACTTGTTGCAATCGGATCAGCCCCGCGTGAACCCGCGCAAGATTCACCGTGCCGGTATAGTTGGTCAGTATGCCGGCCACTTTTGCGGGCGGCAGAAAAGTCTCACCCTCAAAGCGATAAGCCCGCACGACCAGCGTGGGGGAGGCCAGGGCTGGAACGGACCTAGCCATGGCGGGCGCATTGGTTTGTGCCGGCAGCGCGCCGGGCAAAATTGCCAGTACGGTCCAAATTAAAGTGTGCAACCTTGATTTCATTCGCTGTGGTGGTCCTCTCTACGAATTTATTTTTATTGAAAGGCAGACCTGGCATTTACCAGGTCTGCCCTGACTTCGTTGTGCAAACAGCCCGCAGAATTTTTACTGAGTCGCGATGCGATAGAATTCCACGGGGCCGGTGGTGGTATGATTAATGGTTTTGACCGTACCATCACCCGTCACCGGGGTGCCATCCACCGGCCAGGTGCTGACAGCGCCACCCAGTTTGTTTGTGTAGGCCAAGTTGTACGTATTACCCACCGTCGTGGTGAAACTCACCGCGCTGGTATTGCCAGCATGACTAACCGAGGTAACGGTGGACGCGCGCGGCCCGGCCACAAACGTCAGCACCCCATTCGTGTCAATGTTGAAGGTCCCAATTAGCTTGTCCGCCGGCGAACCAGGATAGACCGTCGTGTTACCCACTTGCCAGAAATCGAGATACCCAGGAAGGGGTTGCTCGACAGTGAACGGCACTGCGCCACCCAGACTACCGATGAACGACGTTCTCGTACCAGCACCACTGACAATGTAGTCGTAGGAGGCCCGTTTGGTGACGCCACCGGTATCTATTTTGTAGGCGGTGTTGGTCGCCGAGATGTAGAACGGGGGGTTATTACCCACGCTATTGATCAGGTTGTTCAAACTTTGGGCTTGCTGCAAACTGCCTTGATAGGCGGTGACGTTAGGCTCGGCACTGGTCACCCAGTTGGTTGTGCCGCCGCTGGCCAGTACTATCACACTTGTTGGACTTCCCAAGTCGTTGATGGATCCGAGCGAATTGGTCAGAAAGCTCTGACTCCAGCCGGAGACCGTGACGGTATAGCCATTTGTCTTGCCCAGGTAGTTATTAATACTGCCAAGGTCGTATTCGACGTTGAAGTTGCCTTTACGGAAGATCAGCAGTACGTCACCCGGGGTGTAGGTCCAAGCTCGCGCCAACGGCGCGTTCAGCAACGCCAGCGCTGCCAGGGTTAGTAATATAAGTTTTTTCATACAAATGTATGTCGTTTAAAAATTGCTGTTTGATTAGTAGTTGGGCAACGGATAAATCGGGCCACCGTCCACGTTGTTCCGCGTGACCTTAAGCCACGACAACGGGATGAATTTGTTAGCATACGTCGAGGTCTGCAACACCACGTTATTGGTGACTTGCTTATAGAGCTGATTGAGCACAGCCAGCTTCCCGGCGTCCGTCAAACTTTTGGTGTAGTAGAATTCATGACCCCAGATTGCGTAGCTGCCGTTGATAATGTTGGTAATCGAGTAGGGCACGCCCTCATAATTCAACGCTTGGAGTCCCGTCGTGATGTTTTGCACGGCAATGGTGGTGATGGAGTTGGTGATCCCCTGTGCATTCGAGACCGCAAGACTGGCAGAGGGCAATCCCGGATCCGCAGAAGTATCTTGAACCGCCACGCCACTGCCCGCATTGGTAAACGAGGTGATGTCCGTGGTGTTATTGATAACCGAATCAATTTCCGTGCGGACAGCGGCATTTTTATTGCGGCCCACAAAATAGATTAAGTTCGTGCTCGTGCTGCCAAAGAAGGTCGCCGGATAGGTTCCCGTTTCCAAGGCTAACGCCTGACGCGAGGTCAGATTAGTGACCGTCGAAAGAGCGGTGGAATTTGTATTTTTCGCATATACCAATGGCACCACATAGGTCGGACGGGTGGTATCAATACCACTAGCCGTAGCGGAAATTCCGACCGCTTCCGGCGTCGTCGCTGAATCCACAAAGGTCGCACTCAGCGGGTTACCTTGCCAGTTCGTATCAATCGAGGTATTGGGTCCACTGACCAAGTTATTTAGACCGGCAATGGCACCGTTGGCGAGATTGACGTCGATCGTGAGCGGATTGTAGCTGGTCAAATTCGCCAAGGAGCTACTACCGGTTAATTGGTAGACGTTGCCGGAAACGCTGCCATTTGTCGTGATCGTGCCGGTGCCAAACAACGCCACGAGTTCTTTTACGATCACGCTGGAGCTGGCAGTGCCGCCTTCGATGAAGATGGAGGTTGCGGTGGCGTGCAGGTTAGGGGTGAATACCGCACCGGCCACTGTCAAGCCGAGGGCAATATATTTTTTAATGTAGGATTTTTTCATATTTTTTGCTGTTTGATTTTATTTTTTATTGGTGGGAAGCACCTCCGGTCAGCCGGTCGGTCCTTCTAAATTTCAGTTCTGGGTTGGCCTCGCTTGTTGGCGTCGGTAAATTTTTAGTGCGCCGTCAGCCATTGGCTGATGTCGTCGGTTTCGGTATCGATGTCGGCAAAGATCCACGTTGAGAGATAGCGCTCGCTGGAGGAGGGCATGACCGCAACAATCGTCTTTCCTTTGTTTTCCGGGCGCTTGGCGACTTGGAGCGCCGCCCACAACACCGCGCCGCTGGAGATGCCGATGGGAATCCCCTCCTGCGCATTGACCTGTTTGGTAATGGGTCCCGAATCGTCCTCGCTCACCTGGATCACCTCGTCCACGATCTTAGTGTTCAAGTTCACGGGAATAAAACCCGCGCCAATGCCCTGCAATTTATGCGGCCCCGGTGCGCCGCCCGAAATCACCGGTGACTTCACCGGCTCCACGGCAATCGCCTTGAACGACGGTTTTAATTTTTTGATAGTTTCAGCCACGCCGGTGATCGTGCCGCCCGTGCCCACGCCGGCGACGACAAAATCCACCTGTCCGTCAGTGTCGCGCCAGATTTCCTCGGCGGTTGTGCGGCGATGAATCGCGGGGTTCGACGGGTTGGTAAACTGTTGCAGCACCACGCTGTTGGGAATCTGCTGGCGCAGTTCCTCGGCTCTGGCGATGGCGCCCTTCATGCCTTTGGCGCCTTCGGTCAAAATCAATTTCGCGCCGAGGATTTTCAGCAGCTTGCGCCGCTCCAGGCTCATCGTCTCGGGCATCGTCAAAATCAGTTTCAAGCCTTTCGCCGCCGCCACAAACGCCAGCGCGATCCCCGTATTCCCGCTGGTCGGCTCAATCAAAATGGTGTCTTTGGTAATCGCGCCGGACTTCAGCGCCTCTTCAATCATCGCCACGCCGATACGGTCCTTGACGCTGGAAAGCGGATTGAAAAACTCGAGTTTGAGCAGCACCTCGGCGACCGCGCCGTGCGCCTGCGCTGTGCGCTGGAGCCGCACGAGCGGGGTGTTGCCGATCGTTTCCGTGATGTCATTGTAGATGCGTGCCATAAGTTTGTTTATTTGTTAGGTTGATAGACTTGGTCGAAAATCCCGCCGTCCGCGAAATGCTTCTGCTGCGCTTGTGCCCAGCCGCCAGCGATTTCATTCACCGTGAATAATTCCAACGGCTTGAAACGGTCGGGGAATTTGTCGAGCGCCGCCTGGCTTTTGGGGCGAAAATAATATTTAGCCGCCAGTTCCTGACCGGCGTCGCTGTAGAGAAACTCCAGATACGCGCGGGAAACGGCCTCAGTATGATGTTTCTGCACATAGTGATCCACCCAGGCCACGGGGTTTTCCGCCAGAATGCTGTCCGGCGGCACCACCACTTCCAGTCCGGCGTCCGGAAAATTCTTTTGCACCGTCGCCGCCTCATTCTCAAACGTCAGTAGCACATCGCCAATGCCGCGCTCGGCAAAGGTCGTGGTCGCACCCCGGCCGCCCGTATCGAGCACAGGCACATTTGCCAGGAGGTTCCCCACAAACTGGCGGGCCAGCTGCTCGTCACCGTTGGCTTTTTTCAGCGCGTGTCCCCAAGCAGCCAGATAGCTGTAGCGCCCGTTACCGGATGTCTTGGGATTCGGAAGGATGACCGACACGCCGGGCCTGACGAGATCCTCCCAAGTATTGATGTGCTTTGCATTGCCCTGGCGGACAACGAAAACAATCGTCGAGGTGTAGGGCACACTGTGGTTCGGCAACCGGGCCGCCCAGTTTTTCGGAATCAGCCTGGTGCTGAAAAAAAGCACATCCACATCCGTTGGCTGATTCATCGTCACCACGTCGGCCTCCAGGCCGTTGACGACGGATTGCGCCTGTTTGCTGGAACCGCCGTGCGATTGATTCACCGTCACGGTCTCACCGGCTTTGGCTTTCCAATCAGCCGCAAAGGCGACGTTGAACTCCTTGTAAAATTCCCGGGTGACGTCGTAGGAGACGTTGAGCAGAGTGACGTTGTCCGCCGCCGCCGCGCCCGTCAGCCAGCCCGCTGCCAGCAAAGACGCCACTAATGGCTGAATCCTGTTCCTCATGGATATAGAGATTGGGTAGTATTTTCATGGGAACTTCCGGTGGTCCGGTCAGCTGCCTGCAAAAATGGGTTGTTAAGGTTATTCCGGGCGATTCTCCACCCGGTCCAAGCGGACTCGCTCCGTCTTTTCAATTTGAATCACGCGTGAATCGTGGACCACGATTTCGACCACGCCGTAGCGAAGCGACTTCACATTCTGAACCACCAGATCCAGCCATTTCGTGTCACCGCTTCCCGTCGGCACTTTATGTTGAATTTCACTCATATTTAATAGCGACTAGTTGAATCGTCTTTAAAAGCAAATAAAATTTAGAAAACAGAACTGCCCTTATTATTTAAATTTTTTAACCGATTATTCAAACACGTTTACAACAATGATAACGACTTGAGTTGTCGTATATTTACCCAAGTTCGCTCCGCTGTCAAATAAATTTTAAACTATTTCAGCGATGGACCACACGAACACCATCAAAGCAGGCGGTGGGAGCACGGCTGGAGTAAGCCTCCCATCATGGGCGATCTACATTTTGTTTACCAGACAAGGTCTAACAGCAGTAAGGGGCTGACAGAGCATCCAGAATTCGATCGCTTTTTACCCCTCTCAATTTTCAACGGTCACCAGCCAGATTTTCAAGTGCCAGAGGCCAAGGGTCAGGGCAAAGCGGAAACAAAAAACAGGCGACGAAAAATGTATTCGGTTGTACTAAACCC
>Ga0214172_1000680_pt1 | contig 13043 bp, 16 predicted proteins | sample TroBogEpilimnion_29_FD_153010 | JGI IMG/M metagenome (GOLD analysis project Ga0214172, IMG submission 153010) | Freshwater microbial communities from Trout Bog Lake, WI - 12JUL2007 epilimnion | ecosystem: Environmental > Aquatic > Freshwater > Lake > Epilimnion/Euphotic zone | place: Trout Bog...
GATCACGTTCACCAGCCGATATAACATCAATCTTCTTAAAATTGAATAATTTACCTTCACCGGTTCCATTATAATTCTCAAGCTGTTTCTTAAATTCTTCAACTCTATCAGATCCAACAACCATAATAAGATGGTCGTGACCTTTTTGGAATAATCGTTCAGCTTGTTTTAAGAAGTTAGGAGCATCATTATCAGCAATAGATATATTAGTCCCTGGAAAGAATCTCTGAGCATGTTTTAGTTTTTGTTCAGGTGATAATGGATTCTTTTCTGGATCCTGTGAATGTGATAATACAATTGAATGATCCGCTTTATTCTCTTTGGCTACATCCTTTACCTTTTCAACCAAAGCTGCATGACCAATAGTTGGTGGATTCATACGACCAAATGAGAATACAACTGGACTTTTTGGCATTCTATCTTCTGGTACTTGATCACCCATCTTTTGGAATGCACCACGTAGGAAGTTTGAACGAGAGAACTCCGCACGGTCAACTAACTTTGTTGGACGTCCATTACGAATAGCTACGAAACCTTCTGGTTTGGTTTGTTGTCCACCAATAGTAGTTTTAAATCCAGTATTCGTCTTTGCCAATGCTTCAACAAGTGTATCCTTAGCAGCACCAAGTGTTCTGTGTAGTCTTAATATAGCATTAAATTGTTTCTTATGATTCTTAATATGGTCTGTAATTAACTGAAGCTTTTCATGAATAGAATCAATTTTCTTTTGTGTTTTAGCTTTATCAACTTCTTTGGCTGCTTTATCTGATAAGAACTTAATATAGCCATCAGCATCGGCTTTATTCCAAGATCCTTTACGAACCAAATCATTTATATAAGTTTTTAAAGTAATATCATGTCCATCAAGAACGTCAAACACATCTGGATCCATACCAGCATATATTTGCTCGGCTTCCTCAATCTGCTTTTCATATTTTCTTTTTTCGATTGGTGAAATGTTACCACTTTGTACCTCAGGATTAATCATATGAACATGGGGGTCTTGACGAAATGAACCTTGATCAACATTGAACCCTGCTTTCATATCACCAAGGTTACGACCTTCATATTTTGTGTGAACAACAATACCTAAATTTGCACCAGCAATTGCACGACCTTGAGCAGAGTTCTTATCGGCTGTGTAGGTAATAGTATTAGGTGTGAATGAATATGAATCACCATTATCAACAAGATCATCCTTAGAATACATCAAGTCGCCTTGATATACACCACCAGACTTTGGCATAATCTTCTGTAGTTCTTCAAATGCTTGTGATAATTTCTTAACTAAGCCTGGAGCATGACCGTGATTCTTTTGAATATCCTCCAATGAATAATTGATCTTTGGATTCTTATTAAATGCTGATTTAGTAGCAACAAAGAACTTACCTGTCTTTGGATCAATACCAAATACAACAGATGGAGCACCATCATATTTGGTTGTAATTTTTGTCTTTGATTTCTTACCATTAAGGAAATTAGATACATCATTTAATGTATCATGTGCATGAGCAACACCTTCATGTCCACCATGAATAATATGATCCTCAGCATGTTCAAGATGCTTAAGTTTCTCTACGTCTAAGGATTCAATAAGGAATGCATTTAATGTGATCATATTAACTCATCATATGTGCGTGGTTTGTTATTGTCATTCTAGGTCGGCGTGGTGGCATCGGCTGTTGACCTATATGACCATTCTTTCTTTTTTCTTGTCTAAGTTTTTGTTCACGACGAGCCTTTTCACCAGTTTGATCATCTCTCATTGCATAACGTGCAAGTGCATGACTAGGTGTATTTGAGTCGATTATAATATTCTTAAGAGGACCCAGTTTCTTTGGAATACTTCTTTGAATTGTTTTAATTGTTTTCTTGGCTTTTATTTTATCTGGTTGTGGTTCTTGTTCAGGAGTCTCTGCTTTTCCTTTAATAGGTTTAGGTTGTTTTTCCATACTAGGAGCAGAAACCTTAGTCTTAGGTGCTTTTGCTACTGTAACAGCTTTACCTTTTTTCGGTGCTGGTTTTTCTGCTGAACTCTCGCTTGTATCTTCTTCTTTATTTCTTGCAGCAACTTTCTTTTCATCGTAAATTGGTAATGAATCAAAACTTTTTGTTGATGGTTGACCAATAACCTTCAATGATGAACTTAATTTATCATCGTTATGTTTAATTTGATATGAGAATAAATGTCTTAATTCTTGAGTCCCATCAGGTTTCTTTATATGTGCCACAACGTGTATATAACTGTTACCTGTTCTATGAAATGAGAAACTAGTAGCATTTTTGACTGCTTCATTCATAGGATTATCCTCAGGGGAAGTAGAATGAGCCTTAAAATCTTCACCTGGCTTTAATTTACCTAATTCACCAAAACCTGTTGTTTTAATATGAGGTAGTTTATTATTTGGATCACTTCTAAGAACCAACTGACCTATATGACTTCTTACAGCCTCAACATCCTTTTTATTCCAATCATTATAAGCATCTGCTAAATTATCAGCAAATTTAGAATGTACATCACTTGCCGCTTTTTGTACCTTATCGTCAATATCTTGTTCTTTTTTGGAAAGAGGCATAGGAGGTTTCTTACCTTCTTTTACTGCCTTTGCATTTGCTTCTTTTTTCTTACGAATATCACGAACTATTTTCTTAATAGCTACCTGTGATATATTCCCAAAGATTTCTTTTTGTTTTTGTTGTTTAAATGTCTCAGCATTTTCACCAAGATCTGCACTACCCATTGCTGCAGTATGAGTTGATGCACCTCCGTTATAAAAACCAATATTACCATTCTTTGACGATTTTAATGATACACCAAGTTTATCTTGATTCTCTTTTGAACCATCGGCCTTTTTATTCTTTTCGCTGAACTTCATAACAATATCAGATGCATTACTATCTTTTGTGTCACCATATTTCTGAATACCACCAGCGCCAGTATGATCAATATCAATAATATCACCGGTATAACCTTTTTGTCTAGCTAATTCAATTGAAGCTTTTGCGGATGCTTTTGCACGACCATCTTGTTCTTTTAAAAGATTAATTGCTTCCTTACCAGATACTTTATTCATAACATCTTTTGCTAAAGTATCAGCTTCCTTTTGATAATATTCCATTCTTGCTGTAACGGCTTTTGGTGGTTTTCTACCTTTCCAAGACTCGTTAAGAATATGCCACGCCGCCATACACTCATTATAACGTGCTAATGGATCGTTAAGAGTAGTACGATTTTCTTCTGTTAACGTAACTTTGGAAAAGGAATTGAAATTAAGAAAGGTCATGATTATCTCTTAAATGATCATCTAAATCTTGTTGACTGAAACCTGAAAATGCCGCAACAACTCTTTTTTTCTGATTTGCATGAGACTTTAACACGTGTGTATTATTATGATAACTACCATTATGAAGAGTTATCTTATCGCGTGAATCATTAACATGCGAGTGATATGTTTTAATAGCATCATTTTCCTTAGGTTTAGATGCTTCAAAAAGATAATTTGTGAATGTTGACATTCCAGAGTCCTTATATCTATTTGTAGTATTTATAAAGCTAAAAAAGAGAGACAGTCCCTTACGACCATCTCCCTTACTCCCTAAACGAATGCGGTCAGGTGGAACCCCACCATTATTCCTGACTATTCCTGTGCTTATAAGATCAAATCCTTATAACTACGAGCCTCTTACACCGAAGTGTAATACACATTCATTTCTGGTATTATTTATACGAACTACTTAACTTTTTTTGTGTTTTTGATAAAAAAAGTTGGAGTGAATCCGTCAAAACAACCGCCAAGATTCAGATGACGCATTAGTTTCTTAGCTTCATCCTGATTTTTAAACGAAGCAATCACTTGCTTCGTCTTTGTTTCGTGGACTTCAAACTTAGAGTCAACTGCTACTGTTTTGTAATTCATTCAGTAACGACCTTCTTCCATTCGCCATTAGTATTACGCAACCACAACTCGCCCTCATCATTGACGCCAAGCTCGACACTTTGAGTACCAGAACTTCGATAAAGAAATGATGTCCCAGACCCATTAAATACATGACGAGAATTATCGCCAGTAGTGATAATACCAATACTGCCAAGCGCCAATGTTGAAGTGTAAATAGCTCCGTTTGGACCGCGATCGTAATCATTTGATGAGCTAAGAGCTGAGTTTGGACCACGTTTGTGTTCGGTTGACACTTCAGGTGGTTTAGGATTGACTACTTGATTAACAGTCAATGATGGGTTTTCTGGCGGAGAGCTTTTCTTTTTCGGTGGCTCTGGTTTCACTTCAACTGCAGGTTGTGCTGCTACTTCATTAACAACTGCAGTTGCCACTGCACCAGCCACTGCTGCAGCTGCCGCACCTTTTGGAATCATTCTAAAGATGTCACGTCTATTCATACTCATTTCACTAGCTCCTCAATAGCAACAGGCATATAATCACGAACTTCAACGCAACAGTTTACATAGCGTTCATCTTCAATCAATCCACGATGGCGGCCTTTATGAACATGACCGTGTAGATTATACTTACGCTTGTATAACGAACTTTCGTGGATAGGAACGTGAGTTAGAATGCAATCGAACTCTTTGAACTCCCTCCACATCAGGATCTTTTCGAACGTTTCCTGTAGGTACTTAGACTTACCATCATCGTGGTTACCCAATATCAGTCGCTTACGACCACGCAGTCGAGAAAGCATCTCATAACCCTTACCGAAGTAAACGTCGCCAAGGTGATAGACGATGTCATTATCCTTGACAGTTTTGTTCCAGCACTCAACCATATGCTCGTTCATATGATGAACGTCATGGAATACACGAAGAGGCTGTTCCTTATCATCAACGAACTTGAGAATGTTCTCATGCCCGAAGTGGGTGTCACTGATTACAAAAATATCTCTCACTTGAACCCCGCAAACTTAACTTTGTCGAACTTACTTACCTTCTTATTACGTTCTGTATCTTCGTCGCCAAATTTACTATTATCAAAAACTGATTTCGATTCAGAACCATCTAAAAGATCATCCTGAGCAGATTGCTCGCAATCGTAAAGTCGCATTTTTGCACGATCGATGCCAAGAACAAACCTACGATTATTCCCTGGATCATTATAGCGATTCTTGAGTTGCTTAACCATAATCTGACCGAACTTTTCCAGTTTTTCGTTTGTGTGTATTCCAAACATAAAATCAGCTGTGGCCGGGAGTCCAAAGGATTCTGATGTATCTTCCAACCCCAAGTCGCTGTTCGAATATCCGCTTCGAGTTGTTTGAGTCGCAGAGACGACAGGAACATTGAACTCGACTGCCAACCCTCTGAGCTCTTCGGCAATTGCTTTGACAAGGGTATAAGAATTGACGTTGGCTCCATGACGAATCCTTGATGATGCACAGATATTCAAATAGTCAATAAAGATAATATCAGGTACAAAGTTTCTCTTAATTTTAAGTTCATTAATGAGATGACGAAAGTTAGCAGAACCTGCCGATGCAGTTGGATATTCTTTGACAATTAACTTACCCGTTGTTTTAGCACGTACGCGTTCAATCCTTTTATCAAACACATCCTTTGGTATAACTGCCAATTGATCAAGAGGTAAGTCAAGCAAATTAGCATCAATACGTTCGGCAATACGTTCCTCAGCCATTTCAAGAGTGATGTATAAAGCATTATAGCCTTGAATAAGATGACTAGCCGCAAGGTGACACATAAATAATGACTTACCAACACCAGTACCGGCAAGACAAATGTTTAATGTTTTCTTAGGTAACCCACCGCCGGTAATTTTATTAAAGTATTCAAGATCAAATGGAATACGTGTTTCTTTTTTATGATAGAACTCAAACCGAGAGTCAGCATCCTCTATAAAGTCGTGACCAATATGAGGATCAAAAGAAACACCAAGAGCATCAGATAAGATCTTGGGGATACTTCCCTTACCTTCAACTGTTTGCTTATTTTCAAGTATTTGAATTGACGACATAATAGCATTATAGATTGCTTTTTCTTGACAAAACTTCTCAGTTGTATCAAGCAACCACTCAAGTTTAGTGTCCTTATCAACATCAAGTTTTTGAATAGTATCAGCAACCTGCTTAAACACTAATTCACTTACACCTGTCTTATTTGATAAGTCAATAGCCAATGCTTCCTTGGATGGAAATGCATTATACTTGTGAACGTATTCGGTAATTAGACCAAACAGAGTTCTATCTGCTTGATCACCAAAATATTCTTCTTTTAAGAATGGTATGACTTTACGGGCATAAGGTTCGTTGAATAGTAAGTTAGCAAAGATTGTATTAATCTCTAACGACATCAAAAGCCTTTACTTGATTTTCTGAAAAGACACCCAGAACCCAATTCTCTGCAGCATCTTCAACATAATGAATTGAATTGTTTAAGTATTCAATAGAATGATAATAATCATTATTGATATAAAAGTCAACCACAAAATGATCATCAACCAACTTTACAGTAGCATGACGATTACCATTTTCACTCATATGTTCACTCAGAATCTTCATTGTCATCATCACTCTCCATTATAGCACTTAATGCAATCTTATATTTCTTTTCAATAAAGGTTGAAAAGTCAGTCTCCTTAAAGACTTTCATCCAGAATTCCTTATTATCAACAATATCATTGGCACGCATATTAGGAGCAAGAACCTCACCAGTTTCCATGTCAACTCGAGCGTACCAACCAGCCTTTGGTTTAATAATATAACCACCATCAAGAGCTACATCAAGGAGACCAGACCAACGATTAATACCACCTTCAAATGAAACTGTGATAGGAATCTTTGACTTTTCTCTCACATAACGGGACTTCTCGATGTTAATAACAAAGTGATACCCTTGAATACCCTCGGAATCTTTATCTTGTTGACGACCAAGGATCCAAATAGCATCAGCTGAGTAATAAGAACCAGTACCACCACCAACAATATCTTTTGGGAACATACCAATTTCTTTGTATGTATGATTAACTACAACCATTGGAATATCTTTAAGAGTTAAATGTGGTGTAATCATACGGAACAATGACTTAAGTTGTTTTGCACGAGACATATCAGCTACTGATTTACCATCAAGAGCATCATCAACTTCTTTCTTTGATGCCAAATTACCAATAGAGTCGATCACAATAAGAACACGATCATCACGACCAAGTTCTTTTAACTGAGCCATAATATCAAACTTTAACTGTTCGATGTCTGTGATCGGAGTATGAACCACGCTATCAAAAGGAATACCAAACGTTTCAAAATAAGACTGAGGAGTACCAAACTCAGAATCATAAAACAATATAACACCATCTTTATATTTCTTTAAGAAAGAGGAAGCCAATAAAAGAGCAAAGCCAGTTTTAAAGTGCTTAGAAGGACCAGCAAGCATTGTCAAACCAGGAGTCAAACCACCATCAACTGTGCCGGATAATGCAACATTAATCATTGGAACTGAAGTAGGAATCATATCTTTCTTTGTAAAGATTTTGCTATCTTCCAAAGTAGAAGTCAATTCAACAGTACTATTTTTAATCAATTTATCCTTAAGTGACATTATCTTCTCCTAGCACATCATCTTCAATAGTTAATATATCATTTCTTTTATAATTTGTCAACCTATTTGTAGCTAAACCGTGGTTAGCAGCAAGAAGCAACACAACAGCAAGAGGATCAAAAACAAATACAAGTAGAATAATAACACCTCGTACGGCTCGTTCCAATTGGTCCTCATCTGAAGAATCATAGACCATAGCGGCAATATATTTGATAGGACCGACTTCTGCTTCAAGCTTTTTGATAGATGATTGAAGCTTGACTCTCTCTGTTGTGAGGTCTGCAATGGTTTTATTGTGATCTTCTTTACGTTTGACAAGGGAGTCTCTATTCTTTCTCTGTTGATCTGCTGCATGTAAGGAACTTGCCGCCTGACCTCTATCTGTCATTTTAGTAACAGCAGCATCAATCTGGGCAATTTGTTTATCAAGATCTGCTATTTCTTCCTTCTCGGAAGTTAACTTTGATTGAATAATTTCAAGTTGATCTGCTTGTCCGGTATTAATATTAAGCTGTTGTTCGATGTGTGCCTTTGATAGGAAACCAAATACACCCATGCTTGAGATAAGCATCAATACAAGAACAGCAATAGTTAAATATGTTTTAAGAAAAAGTGGAGCGGATTTCCAATTACGATAGAGCCAGCTTGTTGTGACTAACTTACCAAGCTCTAATGCTACACCCATAATAACAATAGGATAAAATGCTGCTGAGAATATAGCAGTCAATCCTATGATAGAATAGTAAGCTGATACTCCTGATACTGTAAATGCAACAAGGAGTGCTAAATAATTAACCATCTACAAAGTTATTTACCTTCTTGATGAATGCTTCAATCTTTTCGGCACGATTTGGCCAGAGGATATATTCTTTATCTGGACCCTTAGCCAAATTATTGAGTAATGGCATAATCATATCACGAAGTGCTTCAAGTTTAGTCTGAGCTTCCGTTGTTGCTTTTGCTACAACTTTACTTTGCTCTTCAACTTTCTTCTTGAGCATTTCCTCGTGTGCTTTTAATTCAGCTTCTGATACTAGACTGAAGCCAAAATCATTATCCATTGCCATTAGAAAAACTCCTCTAGTGTTCTTTTATCTTCTAGACTCCAACCTATAACGTCGGTGATGTGAGTGAGAGGAGCAATAAAACTCTTCTCGAATTGCATGTCTAAATCAATATACTTATCCAGTTCAAACTCTTTCGGAAGTGTATCAGGGCAAGCAATAACTGTATCGTGAACTGGATTTGGTTTCTTAAGATAAGTAAACCTGATCTTATCACCGTCAGTCAATGGTGGAATATTCTTAACCTTCTTACGCTTAAGCATATCATTAAAAAGAAGAGCACCTTTAACTTGAATTGGTGTTCCTGTTTTATAGATTGATGTAGGTGAACTATATTCTTTCATACCGTTTAGACCACGGGGAAAAGCTATTTGTTCAAAAGGAAGTTTTCTGAACTCTTGCTCAAAATGTCTAACAAAGTTTTGAAGTTCACTTTGATTACCATTCATAATAATAGAAAATGCTTCCTTAATCTTTTCTCGACAAGCTTGTGGTGTTGATGATCGAACCGCTTCAATGCCAGTCATCTTTAGTTTTGGCTTTTCAAATTGAACACCCTCAATGTTCCATGCGTTGAGGATATACATTTTCTTACCACGCCAGATACCTTTGTTAGCAATTGTTTCTCGTTTCATTTGCATCTTTTGCTGATATGCATTCATCATATCCGAAAGCTCTTGGTAACAAGCATCGATGTAAGGTTGGATTTTTTGCTCGCAGAATTGATCTATTGTTCTGACTGCTTCAAGATCATCACAGCCCTCTGGTATAAGTCTTTCAAATGTAACGTAGATTGAATCCGTATCGGATGCGATAACATAGTCATCAGATTTTGTTTTACATAACTTGTTGAAGTACGCATTGATTTTCTTTTCGATCCACCTAATAGAGAGCTGACCTGAAGTGGTAATCGCTTCTGCATGATTAAAATTGAACCATCTGAAGTACGCATTACCCAAAGCGCCGTAAGCCGAGTTGAGCTGAATCTTTTTTGCCATTTGCATGTTGTGGTAGCGAGCAATGAGTTTTTCATCTTCCTTACTTTTAGTTTTTTCATATCTCTGCTTGGCTTCCAGCATTTTCTTTTTGTAGACTGTTCTATCCTCATACATTTTCTCCATTAGTGCAGGAAGAAACCCTTGTTTGTCCTTACGATATGTGCAACCATTAGCAGCATATGCTATCATACCGTCACGATATTCCCAAGTACCGTTCAGCATATAATCGATAGAAGGAAACTCGATTCTTCCAGCAAATGTCTCTGGGCTGATGTTATATTGCATAATGAGATGCGGATACAGGCTGTTCAGGTCGAATGAAACAATCCACTTATGCATTCCAAGTTGGACATCCTTTACAAATCCACCAACAAGTGGTTTATCATCAGGTTGTTTCTTAAACTGTGGAATCACTATCTTTCTTTCCAGAAGATAGTTATGAATGATTGTATCCCAAGCACGAACTGTAGTCAATGTATCTGAATAATTAATCTTGGCATCATATGCAAGTGCCATTACTTGTTCAAGGAATTTTAACTTATCATCAAGTCGTTCAACAAGCACGCAATCATGAATGTTGTACTCGATGAACTTCTGATGATTATTCTTATACAATTCAAGAAGTGATCCATACTCAGAGTAATCAATTTTCTTTTCACCAAGTTCTATCTGAGAGATAAAGTCAAGTTTATAGGACTCTTGATTACCAAAACTAAACTTACGATACAAATGATAATAGTCAAGAATTGTAATACCACCAAAGAAGAAATTTTGATTGGCTTTACCATGAAATTCTACTTCGCGTTCCTCGAGGATACCCCACGGAGAAAGTTTCTTTGGATTCATACCAAGTGCTGTAATACGATTAACGATGTAGGGAATATCAAAGAACTCAATGTTCCAACCAGTGACGATGTCAAGATCAAGTACTTTCCAACATTGAAGGAACTGATGAATAAGTTGTTGTTCTGTTTCTGTTTTGATATAGAATGTATTAGGATCATCAGTGACAAAATTCCCACGACCAAATACATAATTCTTACCACGACAACGAATTGTAATAGCTGTAATAGGTTTATCCGCCTTACGAATGTCAGGAAAACCATCATCAGCTTCACACTCAATATCAAGTGTTCCGACTTTAACTAGTGCTGGATCATAATCAATATCGCCTGGATAGTTGTCAAAGATGTATACATAAGGCCAGTTATTATAGCCAAAGATTTCTCTATTTGTAACATCTTCATTTGATTTTAGAAAGTCACGGGCTTCTCTAATCGTATCAAATGTAATCTTAGAGACTGGTATACCTTCAAGTGTTCTATATTCACCGGCTTTGTGTGCTGAAAATAGATAAGGGGAATACTCAATAACTTCCTCTACACGAATACCCATATTGTAACCACGAAGGTAGATTTTGTTTCCCTTCATGTGCACGTTCGTGTAAAAGTTTTTCATCAAGTACTCCCCATAACTTATTAAGCATAATATAACATCCTATCAAAAATGTCAACCGAAAAGAGTGAGAGCTTCCTCAAATAGTTCTTTTCTTTCTTCAAAACCAATAGTACCACCATTAATCTTCTTTGTCACAGTTAGAACATCTTGTTCATCTGACCATTTGTTAAGATTATGTTTATTCCAGAACCACCCAGCAGACATTGCCGCACCTTCCGGCGTTGAAAGATATTCAACCGCAGCATCAACATTCATACCTATATCGGCAGCAAATACTTCATAGTTTGTACGACCTGTAAGCTGAATCAAACCGCGTCCATGAAATTTCCAACCATCACCTGAATCTTCATCACCATTACCCATACGATCAGCATAAACACGGTTAGCAATCTTTTCTGGGTTATGTGCATAATCATTTGCATCAACGTCACGGAAATACTTTGGAAAAGTTCTTTCAAGACCTTCTGCTTTATAGTTTAGATTCTCTTGTGTGTGATTAAGTCCACCCGACTCGTGACCGCATTGTGCTAGAAACATACAAATACGATTAGTATTATTAATCTCAAATTTGTCAAAAGTTTTATTGAGTGGATCTACATAAGAATCAATCAATGATTCCTTGGTGTCCTCGAAGAAGGACTGAAGTTGTTCTTTGGTAATTGACATAATGTACTCCTAAAATGAATAGAGGGAGATTGCTCCCCCTCTATTTAACCATCAGAATACACGACTCGGAATTCTTTGAATCACAGACTTCATAACAATATTGTGTATCTCATTTCTTGAAATACCAAGATCCATAAGTTCGCGATCTGATAGTGTGTTCAACTCATGAAAAGTTGTATTATAGGCAAATGTGCGGCGGAGCCACTTCATTACCTGATTAAAAATGTACATTATTTCTTTCCTTTAGCTAGAAGCTCAGGAGTTGCAGGGAGTTCATCTTCAATGTTAATCTTCTTTGGTTTTTTATCTTCAGGGATAATATGTTCCAACCACACCTTTAAGAGACCATTTACATATTGAGCATTGTTGATAACAACATCATCATTAAGCATGAAAGTACGCTCAAAAGGACGAGCAGAAATACCTTTATAAAGATATTCAGTTACCTCATCTTGAGATTCAACTTTACCGGCAATACGAAGTTTATTATCTTCAAGAGTCATTTCAATGCTGTTCTTTGGAAAACCAGCAACTGCCATCTCTAAAAGATATTTATTATCATCGGTCTTTTTAATATTAATTGGAGGATAGGCAGATGAAGCGGTATTAGCAGCCTGATCTACAACTTCTTGAACACGAGCTAGGAATTTGTCGTGACCAATAAAGAATCTATCAAATTTTGGAAATTGTGCGAACGTATGATCGAAATAGTTTGTCATATAGACCTCCTTTAAGGGCAAGGTTAAGATTTCTGAGGCCCGAATGGCACCTCTAGTTTAATATAATTACACCAACGTCATTTGTCAATAGGTCAGTGTAATTTTCTTTGCAACATTTCTTTTGTAGTTACAAAGAGATCTTGAAGCGTGGTTGAGCATATGTATACTGGAGTAAGCCCAGCATCTCTAAACTCATATCCGGCTTTAAGAATTCTACGAAATGAATTATCCTCGACATCAGAGCAGGCATCAGCACAATACTCGACAATATCTTCAGGAACTAATTGAAGGCCACTAACTTCTGCTTTGTTGAACATCTCAACCTCCATTACTACTATTTATATAAATATCCTAAAGTGGAGGATATTATGCTTTTCAAATTAAAACTATATGCATTCATAGCTGTTATTATCTTTGGTATGGCCGGTGGTCTTTATCAAAGCTGGAAGCACCAGATTGAAGCAGAAGAACTCGCGAAATTCAATCAAGCTCAATTAGAACAAACACAAAAAGATCAAGCTGAATACCAACAGAAGATGGAAGCTATTCAGCAGAATCAACTTGAAATTATTAA
>Ga0214172_1000683_pt1 | contig 13024 bp, 9 predicted proteins | sample TroBogEpilimnion_29_FD_153010 | JGI IMG/M metagenome (GOLD analysis project Ga0214172, IMG submission 153010) | Freshwater microbial communities from Trout Bog Lake, WI - 12JUL2007 epilimnion | ecosystem: Environmental > Aquatic > Freshwater > Lake > Epilimnion/Euphotic zone | place: Trout Bog...
GCGCCTGATAGGCGCCCATGGCCATGGCGTCGTTGCCGCAGAAGACGGCCTTGATGTTGGGATGCGCCTGCAGAATGGATTCCATCACTTCCAGCCCCTTGGCGCGATCGAACTCGCCGCTCTGCTGCGCCACCAGCTTCAAGCCGGGATAGCGATCCACAACGCTGTGATAGCCCTTTGAGCGGTTCCAGGTGTTGTTGTCGCCCACGATGCCCAGCAGCTCCGCGTATTCGCCGTCTTTGCCCACGGTCTTCACGAAATACTGGCCCAGCTTGACGCAGCCGGCATAGCTGTCGGACAGCATCTGCGAGGTGGCGGCGTTGGTGGCGTTGATCTCGCGGTCGATGCAGAAGACGGGAATGCCGGCCGCCTTGGCCTTCTGCACATTGGCCACCGAACCGTTGGCGTCGGTGGGGTTGAACAGGATCGCCTGGTAGCCGCTGGCGATGATGTTCTCAAAGTTGGCGGCTTCCTTGGCCGTGTCGTTCTGCGAATCGAACAGGGTGGCAGCGTAGCCCAGTTCCACCGCGCGCGCCTTGGCGGTTTCGCCGAGCACGACGAACCAGGGGTTGTTCAGGGTGGAAACGACCACGGCGATTTTATTCTTCGGCGCGGATTGCGCCGACGCCAGATGCGGAGTGAGCAGGGCGGCCGTTGCGATGACGGCGACAAGCGCCCGTTGGAGCCAGTTGGTATTCATAGGAGTTCAGGGAGAGCGGCGTCGTTTATTAGTTGGTGATTACAGCACGCGTTTCACGGCCGCTTGCCAGCCCGCATGCAGGTGTTTTACGGCAGCGGGTTTCAGTTGGGGCCGGAAAAGGGTTTGTTTGCGGGGCAGTGCCGCCAGATCCGCCAGCGTCCGGCACAGGCCGAGACCGAGCAAGCCATTCATCGCCGCGCCCCAGGCGGAACTTTCGGCCACCTCGGCCACGTTCAATTCCGCACCCGTCAGGTCGGCGGTGAATTGCATGAGAAACCGATTCGCCGTGGGGCCGCCGTCGGCATGGACGGTTTTCAGTTGGACGCGGGCGTCGGCGCGCATCATGTCCAGCACATCGCGAATCTGATAGGCGATGGCCTCCTGCGCGGCCCGGACGATATGGGCCCGGTTCGTATGGGCCGTCATGCCCACGATGGCCGCCCGGGCGTCCGGCGACCAATAGGGCGCGCTCAGGCCCGCAAAGGCCGGCACCAGATACACGCCGCCGTTATCCGGCACACTCAAGGCCAGCTTTTCCACTTCCGCCGCCTCACTGATCAGCCCGAGCTGGTTCTTCAACCACTCGATGGTGGCGCCGGAGAAATTGATGATGCCCTCCAGGGCGTAGGTGGGCTGGCCGCGCCAGACCGAGGCGAGCGCCGTGACCGCGCCTTTTTTAGACGGGCGAAAGGTGGCGCCGACGTTCAGCAGCACCGAGGTGCCGGTGCCGAAGGTGGCCTTGGCCGTGCCCGGCTGAAAACAGCGTTGCGCAAAGAGGGAGGCCTGCGAATCGCCCATGACGCCGACGATGGGAACGGGGCAGGGCAGGGCGCTGGCGACATCCGTGGTGCCAAACTGGGCGGAACTTTCGCGCACATCCGGCAGCGCGTTGAGCGGCACGCCAAACAGACGGCACAGCTTTTCATCCCAGCGGAGCTTGCCGATGTCGAACAGCATCGTCCGGCTGGCGTTGGTGACATCCGTGGCGAACACCGTTCCGCCGGTGAGCCGGTGGATGAGATACGTGTCAATGGTGCCGATGACCGCCGCGCCGCTTTTCAGCCGGGCGGCGAGGTTCGGTTTCTCCGCCACGAGCCAACTCAATTTGGAGGCGGAAAAATAGGTGTCGATCTTGAGGCCGGTTTTCTGGCGCACATAATTTTCGTGGCCTTGAGCCTGAAGCCGGCGGCAGAGGGCATCGCCGCGCCGGCATTGCCAGACGATGGCGGAGTGCAACGGCCGGCCGGTCTGGCGGTCGAATACGACCACCGTTTCGCGCTGGTTCGTGAGGCTCAGGCCGGCGAGGCGGGGGATTTTCTTGGGATTGCGTTGGACGATGTCGCGGATCACGCCGAGCACGTTTTGCCAGATTTCCTCGGCATCATGTTCCACCCAGCCCGGCTGCGGATAAATCTGCCGGTGACTGCGCGACACTTTATCCACGATCTTGCCGCGCGCGGTGAAGAGCACCGCCTTGGTGGCGGACGTGCTTTGGTCGATGGCCAGGATCAAACTCATTAGGGCAACAGGTTCAGCGCCGTTTCGCTCAGGCCTTCCATGGAAATGCCGTAGTGCCGGAAGATGTCCGCCTGGGCGCCGGGGACGGTTTCCTCGTCGGGTATGCCCACGATGCGGAACGGTTTGCCGACACCGCCCTGAAGCAGCACGGCCGCACACGCTTCGCCAAGGCCGCCGTGGACCATGTGTTCCTCCGCCGTGACAACGGCGCGGCATTCGCGGCCGGCTTTTAAAATGGCTTCCTTGTCCAGCGGCTTGATGGTGGGCATCGAGAGGACGCGGCAGCTCACGCCGCGTTCGGCCAATGTGCCGGCGGCGAGCAGGGCGTGAACCACCGTTTCGCCCGTGGCGATGAAGGCCACGTCGTTGCCTTCGCGCAAGGTGATGGCCCGGCCAACCTCAAAGGTTGTCTCCGGCTGGTGCAGGTTGTACATCGCCGCCTTGCCGAAGCGGACGAACACGGGCTTGGTCGCTTGCGCGGCGAAGCGGATCGCCTGACGCGTTTCAAAATTATCCGCCGGAACGAGGATCGTGAGATTGTTGATCGCGCGCAGCACCGCGAGGTCGTGGAGCGAATGATGCGTGGTGCCGAGCGCGCCGTAGCTCACGCCGGAGCTGATGCCGATGAGGACCGCCGGCACATCCGAATAGCAGACGTCGTTTTTGATCTGTTCCAGGGAACGGGCTGTGAGAAAGCAGCCCGGGGAAACGGCGAAGGATTTTTTGCCGCAGGCCGCCAGGCCGGCGGTGATGCCGACGAGGTTTTGCTCCGCGATGCCGACTTCCACGAGCTGTTTGGGCAACGCTTTGCCGAACGGCGCGAGCTTGCCGGAGCCGCGCGAATCGCTGGTGACCGCGACAATATTCGGATTCGCTTTCGCCAGTTCTTCGAGCGTGGCGGCGAATTCGTCCAGGTTGGCGCGGCCCATTTTCAGGCCGAGCGTTGCCGCCATGGCCTTGGCGGCGGGTGTGAACAGGGAAGGGGCGGGGGCGCTCATACGGACTCCTTTAATGGGGCGGCGGCTACGTCGAGTTCAGCCAAAGCCTGTTTTAACTCGGCGTCGCTCGGCACACCGTGATGCCACTTGGCCACATTTTCCATGAAGGTCACGCCCTTGCCTTTGGTGGTGTTGGCGATCACGCACGTGGGCTTGCCGGTTTCCGCCGGCTGGCTCAACGCTTCGGTGAGCGCGGCGTAGTCGTGGCCGTCCACCACTTTCACGGCCCAGCCGAAGGCGCGCCATTTTTCATCGAGCGGTTCGTTGCTCATCACATCGCGCGTGTGGCCGCTGATTTGCAGGGTGTTGTGATCAATGATGACGGTGAGATTGTCGAGATTGTAGTGGCCGGCGGCCATGGCGGCTTCCCAGTTGGAACCCTCCGCCAGTTCGCCGTCGCCCAGCAGGGTGAAGACGCGATAGGCTGCGGCATCCATTTTGCCGGCGAGCGCCATGCCGATGCAGATGGGCAGGCCATGCCCGAGCGCGCCGGTGTTCATCTCAATGCCGGGAATGTGCCGCGTGGGATGGCCGACATAATGCGACTGATAATGGCAGATGGTCTTCAGGTCCGCTTCCGGAAAAAAGCCCCGATCCGCCAGCACCGCGTACAGCGCCTCAACCGAATGGCCCTTGCTCTGGACGTAGCGGTCGCGCGCCGGGCTGCCGGCCGTCTCCGGCGAGACGTTGAGGATGCGGTTGTAGAGCACGTTTAAAATATCCAGGCACGACAGGCCGCCGCCGGTGTGGCCGGCGCCCGCATCGTAAATGGCGGTGAGCGTCTGCTGGCGCAGGCGGACGGCTTTCAGCGCCAGTTCGCGGTCGGACAAAGCGGGTCTGGCCATAATCATTCCTGCGGTTTTTCGTGGTGATACACTTCCCAGCCGAAATAATTCCCGAACGCCTCGGCCAGAATGTCGGCGCTGTGCGACACCGTCATCACGACATGGTGCTCAAAGCCCTCGCGGCAGACGTGGCGCATGAGTTTCTGCAATTTCGGCACGCGGGCGACGGCGCGGTTGCCGAACGTGTCGAGCGGATCATTCGTGAGGTCGCCTTCGCCCAGATAGGTGCGGATTTTGCCGTCCGCATCCGCGGTGGTGATGCGGCCGAAGGTCAGGCGGCCGGCGGGGGTGCGTCCGTCCAGCGCGCCGTAGGTGTTCTCCACGCCGATGATGCTGCCCAGGATCGGCGCGGTGGAGATTTTGATGTCGGGCAGAAAGGATTTGGCCCAATTGCCGCAATGGAAGAGAACGCATTTTTCGTCGTCGTCCGCGTAATTGTTGTTCCAGTCCACAAGTGCGGCGGGCGTGCCGCCGGCAAGCTGCATGGCATACATCGTGAGCACGCCGGTGACGTCCACTTCGCAGGCGCTGGGCATGAACTTCTCGCTCATCATGCTCATCAGCGTGCAGACGTTGCAGCCGTAGTTTTCCTGCACGGAGGTCCAGCATTGGATGGCGGTGGCATCCAGATGGTTGGCGTCCATCCAGTCGGTGAGCGCCACGCCCATCTTGGCCATCTGCAACAGTTTTTCCGACGGCACGCCGGGCGCGGGCGCGTAGCCGCGAATCTCCGCGAGCTTCGCTACGACGGACGGGGTGGCTGCGTCCAATTTGTTGGCCTTGCCGATGATTTCCGACAGGTCCACCGTGGTCACGCTGATGCCGTGGCGCTCGAGGATTTTTTCCGAGTAGCGCACCGTGTTGAACGCGCCCGGCCGCGCGCCGACCGCGCCAAGGCGCACCCCGCGCAGGCCGTTCACCACGCGGCAGACCCCGAGGAACTTTTGCAGATCCAGCGCAAAGCTGGGGGAAGCCGGATGGCAGACGTGTTTGGTGGTGAGCGAAAACTTAATGCCGGCCTGGACCAGGTTGTTCGCCACGGAAATTTTGCCGCAGAACGAATCGCGCCGGCGCGCGGGCGACAGCTGCTTGAGGTCGTCGGGATAGCCCTGGATTAATACCGGCACCTTGAGCTGGGCCAGCTTGAGCGTGTCGGCAACGCCCTTTTCATCGCCGAAGTTCGGCAGCACGACGAGGACGCCGTCAATCTCATCCGCGTGCTGGCGGAACAGTTCGGCGCACTTGCGCGCATCGGTGTGGGATTCGACGCCGCCGAGTTTGGAATCCGCTTCGCTGAGCTGGATGGCCTTGATGCCGAACTTCGTGAAGAGCTGGGCGATATCCGCCCGGGCTTCGGAGACGAGCTGGTCGGGGAAAAAATCGCGGTTGCCGTAGATGACGCCCAGGCAGGGCGTTTGGTTTTTAACGCTGTTCATAATCAGAATATTGGCTGAGACTAGGGAACAGGGTTAGGGGCAGGAGAAGCAAGCGCATTTTTTGGCGGAGGAATGGTTTGGCAATAATCTCAAATACTATGGCGAATAAAACATGACAGAAACGGGCTGAATGGGTTAATAATAAAGCATCAATTAAATCCATGCGCGCCACCTCCGTTACTGGTCAAGGGTTCCGGCTCCTCGTTTGCACAACGATGATGGCGGGAGTATGGGCGATGAGCCCGGCGCCGGCGGCGGGGGCGGCGGCGCTGGTTACTGTGCGGGCCGGCGGCTTTGAGTTGGGGCCGATGAAATCGGCGCTGGAGGGTGCCAATCGCCTGGAGCTGAGTCTGGATCCCGCCAACGGGACGGCCCGCCCGTTCAATCAATCGGCCATCAAACAGAGCACTACGCCGGCGGCGCTGGGGCCGCACGCGGGAACGCCCTATTTCACGGTCCGCTTTGCGCTGCCGGTGCCGCCCGAAAATGCGACTAATAATGTTGCGGCGCTGGTGGGGCTGGATCCCTTGGTGTTTACGCACAATCATTCCCCGGGGTTTGAGATCCTGCCCAACGGCGATGCGCTGGCCGTCTATTTCAGCACCCCGCCCGGCAAGGCGGAGGCGGATGTTTCCACGTCGTTCATCCAGGCGCGGCTGCGCTATGGGGCGGAGGACTGGGATGTGCCGGAACTGTTTTTCAAGACGGAACAGTACAACGACCAGTCGGGGTTGCTGTGGAACGACCAGGGGACTCTCCGGTTTTTTGGCGGCGGCCGCGGATTGTCGGATGCCGTCCCCTTCAAAATGGCCGCTTCCACCAACAACGGGGCGACGTGGACGTTGTCGCTGCCGCAGTTAGACCAAACGGCGGAGAATTACACCGCGCAGCCCATCACCAGCGCGTTTCGGGCCCCGGACGGGGCGCTGTATTTTGCGATGGATGGCGAAGGCGCCCGGAGTTTTTTGTGGCGCAGCCGGGACAGCGGCGTCCACTGGCACGACATGGGCGGACGCACGGGCGGGCGCCATTCGGTGATCGTTCCGCTGGATGACCGGGGCAATCTGCTTTCCCTCGGCGGAAAAAACGCGAGCGTGAACGGCTGGTCGCCGGAAAATCTGTCCACGAATTGGGGCTCCACCTGGAGCACCAGCACCGCCTCGGCGTTTCCCCCGCTGGGCAGCGCGCAGCGGCCCTCGCTGATTCGCCTCGCCGACGGGAATTTGTTTTTCACCAGCGATGCCTATTTGCACAAGCTCAACCGGCCGCCGCCGGCCGGCTGGAAGGCGGGCAACGGCTGCTTCGTGGCCCTTTCCACCAATAACGGCCTCTCCTGGCGGATCAAACCGCTGCCGGTGCAATTGCCCAATCACGAGCGCGGCACCAACGGCACCCTCGGCTATGTCACCGCGCGGCAGGCACCCAACGGCGTGATCCATATTCTATCGACCGAAACGCAGCCGTGTCTGCATTACGAATTGAACGAGGCGTGGATCTGTTCCGACGCCGGGGATGTCCCGGCGGAGACGGCTGGCGGCAGCGTGAAACAGTTTTCCGAGCATTATCCCGGCGGCAAAACGAGTTCGCGCTGGAGTGCGCGGATTTGCCCCAACGGCCGCTACTTGCTCGACGGCCGGGAAACCGATTATTATCCGACCGGGGCCAAGCAGCACCAAGTCACTTATCAGAACGGACGCAAAACCGGCGTGGAACTCTTTTGGTCGCCGGACGGAGCGAAAATCTGGAGCTGGGCGCATGATCTGAAAAACCACCGCAGCGTGTGGACGCAATTCTGGCCGAACGGGCGGAAACGCCTCCAATCCACCTGGAACACGTGGCCGGTCGCGCGCGATGTGCCGCGGAACTTTTTCGGGCTGGTGGCCGACGGGCCGGTGAAGCAGTGGAACGAAGCCGGCGCAGAGCAGTGTTCCGGCAGCTTTTCCGACGGGTTGCTGCAGAAGGAGCTGCGCCCCTGAAATGAATTCCTTGCGCCCATTGGATCTGGTCGTCATCGCGATATATTTTGTCGCCGTGGCGGCGATCGGCCTTCGCTTTGCGCGGCGGCAGACGACCACGGAAGCCTACTTCGTCGCGCGCCGTTCGATTCCCTCCTGGGCGATGGGCCTTTCGGTTTTTGCCACCATCATCAGCAGCATCACGTTTATTGCGTATCCTGGCGCGGCGTTCAAGGGCAACTGGAACCAGCTCGTGCCCGGCTTCATGGCGGTCGGCGTGTTGCTCGTCCTGGGCATGGTGCTCGTGTCTTTCTTTCGGCATGCGGTGGGCATGAGCGCGTATGAATATTTTGAAAAGCGTTTCGGCTATGGCGCGCGGGCCTACAGCGCGCTGGCCTTCGCCGCCGGCCATTTTTCGAAAATGGGGTTTGTGCTGTTCACCATCACCACGGCGCTGTGCGGCATGACCGGATGGGACAAATACCAGGTCATCGTGGGCGTGGGGGTGGTGACGATTGTTTACACGTTATTCGGCGGCCTCGAGGCCGTCATTTGGACGGAAGTGCTGCAGGGCATCGTAAAAATTCTGGGCGTGCTCATTGTGCTGGGCGTGTTGCTCTCCATCATGCCGGGCGGCGCGGGGGCGGCATTTCACCTCGCGTCCGAACAGCATAAGTTCAGCCTGGGCAGTTTTGATTTCAATCTGGCGGCCAACGGGAATTTCTGGGTGATGCTCCTCTACGGCGCGTTTTTCTATCTGCAAAAATATGCCGCCGACCAGACGCTCGTGCAGCGCTATCTCGTGGCCAAAACGGATCGGGAGGCCTTGAAGGGCGTGGCCCTGGGGGCCTTTCTGTGTGTGCCGGCATGGCTGGCCTTCATGCTGGTGGGCACCTTGTTGTGGGCTTATTACCAGCTCTCCGGCGAGGTCTTGCCGGCGCAAGTGCTGGACGGCAAAGGCCAGGTCATCGCCGACCGCGTGTTCCCCTTTTTCCTCACGACCAAAATTCCCGCCGGACTCGCCGGCGTCTTCATGGCTGCCCTGTTTTCCGCTGCGATGTCCACGATGTCGTCGGACCTGAACTGCCTTTCCGCCGTCGGCGTGGAGGATTATTACCGTCGGCTGCGCCCGCATTCGACCGACCGGCAGCGGTTGTTCGTGGGCAAGCTCATCGTGGCCGTCAGCGGGGCGCTGGCGGTGGGCATCGGGGCGTTTATCGCGCGCAGAGGCGAAGGGGTCCTGACCCTCTATTACGCCGCCACCGCAATTGTTTCCGCCGGCCTGGCGGGCATGTTTCTGCTCGCCTTTTTCACCCGGCGCGCCAACCGCCAGGGGCTGTGGATTGGCCTTGGTTCCGCGCTGGTGTTCACGGCCTGGGCCACGCTGACCGGCGGCAAATACCAGATGGTCAACCTGGGTTGGAACTATGCGGGGCCCGATGTGCTGATCGGGGTCATCGCCCACGTCATCGTGCTGGTGGTCGGCTATGGCGCGAGTTGGGGCTTTCCGGCGGACCGGCAGTTGAAAAGCGAATGGACTTTCTGGGGCTGGCTGGAAAAACGCAAACATTTGGGTGAGGAAACCATCAATTTACCGGCGACGGCAGGGATAAATCCATGAATACAATTACCTTATTACAACCGCCGCGCATCGTGTTCGGCCTTGGCTGTGCGCCGCAATGCGCTGAATTTCTGGCACAACGCGGGGTCCGGCGCGTGGCGCTGATCTCCAGCACCACGGTGCTGCCGCTGCTCGGCGAAGTGACGGACGCCCTGAAAAAATCCGGCGTGACGCTGGCATTGACGACCCTGGTGGACCGGGAGCCGACCCAGGCCTTGTTTGAAAGCGTTTTGGCGCTGGCACGGTCCGAAGCGATTGATGGGGTGCTGGGCATCGGCGGCGGCAGCGCCATCGATGTGGCTAAACTCGTTGCCGCCCTGACGCGCGGCACGCAGCGTGTGGCGGATATTTTCGGCACCAACCTGCTCACGGGGCGGGAACTGACGCTGGTCTGTTTGCCGACGACGGCCGGCACGGGCGCGGAAGTGTCGCCCAACGCCATTTTGCTCGACGAGTCGGATGAGTTGAAAAAGGGCGTGGTCAGTCCGCACCTCGTGCCCGACGCCGCGTTCATTGACCCGCTGCTGACGTTGACCGTTCCGCCCGCGGTGACGGCGGCGACCGGCCTCGACGCGCTCACCCATTGCATTGAGGCGTACGCCAACAAATTTGCCCATCCCATCGTGGATGTGTACGCCTTGCAGGGGATCCAATTGATCGCGACGCATCTGGCGCGCGCCGTGCGTGACGGGACGGATACGGACGCCCGGGCCGCGCTGTCGCTGGGCAGCCTTTACGGCGGGCTTTGCCTGGGGCCGGTCAACACCGCGGCTGTCCACGCGCTGGCGTATCCGTTGGGCGGACGGTTTCATATCGCCCACGGCGTTTCCAACGCGCTGCTGCTGCCGCACGTGCTGCGCTTCAATTTTTCCGCCGCGCCGGAGCGCTATGCGGATATTGCTGCCGCGCTGGGCGTGGCCCGCAACGGCTCGGCGCTGGTCACGGCGGAACACGGCGTGGGATTTTTGACCCAGCTTTCCCTCGACTGCGGCGTGCCGCAAAAACTCTCCGACCTCAATATTCCGCAGGACGCGATTCCGTGGCTGGCCGGTTCCGCCATCAAGGTGACGCGGCTGTTGAAAAATAATCTGCGGGTGCTGACCGAGGCCGACGCCGCCGGGATTTATGAGGCGGCATATTGAATTTCCAATGAGTCAAAGACCAAAATTTCATGGGGCGGTGGTGCCGATGATAACCCCGTTCACCACGGCTGGCGGACTGGATGAGCTGGCGCTGGAATGTCTGGTGGACGCGCAGATCGCGGGCGGCGTCGAGGGCATCTTCGTCCTGGGCACCACTGGCGAGGGGGTCCATGTGCCGCGCCCGTTGCGCCGCCGCCTCGTCGAGCTGACCGTCCAACGCGCCGCCGCACGCACCCGGGTGTTTGCCGGCCTCGGCGATGTCCCCCTGACGGGCTTGTTGGAGGCCAATGAATTTCTGCAAGCGGGCGCCGACGCCGTGGTGGTGCATCCGCCGATCCGGGAGAAGGTCGCGGTGGAACAATTGCAGGCCTGGTTCCAGCTTCTGCTGGACCGGGTGCAGGGGCCGTTATTGCTGTACAATATGCCGGTGACGACGGGCGTTTCCATTCCGCTCGACGCCGTGGAAAACCTGCTCGGCCACCCGCGGTTCGCGGGCGTCAAGGACTCGGAAAACAACCCGGCACGGCACGAGGAACTGTTGCGGCGGTTTGGCGGAAAAAGTGATTTTTCGGTGTTCATCGGCGTGGGCGTGCTGATGGAAAAGGGGTTGAAGCTGGGCGCGGACGGCATTGTCCCGAGCGTCGGCAATTTGATTCCCGACGTGTGCCACCAGCTTTGCGCCGCGGCAATAAAATCCGACTGGGGCAGCGTGGAAACCCTTTCGGCGCGGATGAACACCGTGGCGTCGCTCTACCAGAAAGGGCGCAACCTGAACGAGTCGCTCGCGGCGCTGAAAGCGGCCATGCACTGCCGCGGCCTCTGCTCTCCGGTGGTCCTGCCGCCGCTGCGTCAGGTTGCGGAGGCGGACCTGGAAACAATCCGCGGCCACCTGCGCGAACTCAACCTGCTCCCCGGAAAATGAAAAAAAACGTACCCGTACTCGGTTTGACCATGGGCGATCCCGCCGGCATCGGGCCGGAGATCTGCCTGCGGGCGCTGCGCAGTCAGGCCGTGCGAGCGATTTGCGTGCCGGTGCTCTTCGGCGATGCGCTGGTTTTGAAACGGGTCGAGCAGGGCAGCAATCGGCTCGGCCGCATCCGCCGGATTTCGTTGGCCGAATGGGAAACATTCGGGGCGGTGACCGAACCGCTCGTGGTGGATTGCGCGGCGATTGACGCGGCGACAGTGCAGCCGGGCCGGGTTTCTGCGGCCTGCGGGCGCGCCGGGTACAGTTATATCGAACGGGCGATTGTGGCGGCCCTGGCCGGCAAGATTGACGGCGTGGTCACGGCGCCCATCCACAAAGAGTCGCTGAACCTGTCCGGGGTGAAATTTCCCGGCCACACGGAAATTTTCACCGCGCTCACGCAGGCGAAACGCAGTTGCATGATGCTGTATTCCGACAAGCTGACCGTGAGCATGGCCACGACGCACATCGGGTATCATGAAGTCCCCCAAAAACTGTCCGTGGAGCGCGTGCTGAATGTCATCGAACTGACGGCCCAGGCGATGCGCCAGATTCTGGGGCGCGAACCCCACCTGGGGGTCTGCGGCCTGAATCCGCATGCGGGCGAACATGGATTGTTCGGCAACGGGGAAGAGGAAACAATGGTCGTGCCGGCGGTGACGCGGGCGCAGCAGAACGGCTTGCGCGTGACCGGGCCGCTCGTGCCGGATGCGGCCTTCACGACCAATGTGCGGAAAAAATTTGACGCCATTGTCACCCTCTATCACGATCAGGGGCACATTCCGTTCAAGATGCTGGCGTTTGACACCGGGGTGAACATCACCCTCGGACTGCCCATCATCCGCACCTCGGTGGACCACGGCACGGCGTTTGACATCGCCTGGCAGGGCAAGGCGGACGCCACCAGTTTGTTTTCGGCCATCAAAGTGGCCGTCGGTCTGGCGCAGGGACGGAAGAAAAAATAAGGGGATTATGATTGGCGTGATTGCAGATGATTTGACGGGCGCGGCGGAACTGGGCGCGGTGGGTTTGCGTTACGGGCTGCGCGCGGAAGTGGTCCGCAGCGGCCGGCCCGGCGGCAAGGCGGAGCTGGTCTGTGTGGACACGGATTCCCGTTCCTGCTTGCCGGCAGAGGCGGCCAAGCGGGCGGCGGCGGCGGCCAAACTCCTGCGCGGCGCCGGCGCCCGGTGGATTTACAAAAAGGTGGACTCGGTTTTGCGCGGGAATGTGACGGCGGAGGTTGAGGCCGTGATGCAGCAGCTGGATTTCAACCGCGCCCTGCTTTTACCGGCCAATCCCTCGCTCGGGCGCGTCATCCGTGACGGGGAATATTTTGTGCACGGGCAGCCGGTGCACCGGACGGAGTTTGCCCACGATCCCGAATATCCGCGCCGTTCGCCGCAGGTGCTGCGGCTGCTGGCCGAACCGGAGCATTTTCTGTTGCGGCTGGCCAATGGCGAATTGACCGTGCCCGCGAACACGCTCTTGATCGGGCAGACGGACACCTCCGAGCGCGTCCGGCAATGGGTCGCTGCCCGTGAACCCTCGTGGTTGCCGGTGGGCGGATCGGAATTTTTCGGGGCGCTGCTCCAGTCCGAACTCGCCGGATCCAGCCCGCTGGCCGCGGAGGCCATCGATTTTGCCGCCGGCAAACAGTTGTTCATTTGCGGCACGGCCAGCAAGTCGGTTCAGGTCCTGGTGAAATCCGCGCGCGCGACCGGGGTGCCCATCTTCGGACTGCCCCGGGAACTGATGTGGAGCAAGAGTTTTTCGCCCGGCGCCAGCGAGGTGATTTCACAGCGGGTGGTTGAGGCGTTTGGCGCGCATCGGCGGGTGGTGTTA
>Ga0214172_1000689_pt1 | contig 12943 bp, 9 predicted proteins | sample TroBogEpilimnion_29_FD_153010 | JGI IMG/M metagenome (GOLD analysis project Ga0214172, IMG submission 153010) | Freshwater microbial communities from Trout Bog Lake, WI - 12JUL2007 epilimnion | ecosystem: Environmental > Aquatic > Freshwater > Lake > Epilimnion/Euphotic zone | place: Trout Bog...
AAGAGGCCTTCTGCGGTAGTTCCTTTTAGTCTCCAGGTTTTTCCCTCTTCAGGTTTTACCATCTCCACTTTGTAACCGGAAGGTAATAAGTACGTGATATGAGGAAGTAGTTTGATCGAAAATTCAGTACTGTCTTTTTGCTTCCAGGATATGCGCTGAGTTCTTAGATCAAAGAAGGCGTCTTCAGGAATAAAATAAATATCTTGATGGGTTTTATCCTTAGCCCAGCCACCAGATTGTACTTCGACTTTATCACCTAGAAGCGTGAGTGCTTCTTCAAAGGTATGACTTACGCCTGGTAAATTTTGAGCGAGACGGAAGTTTTCTCCTAGATCGTAACTTGGAAAAACAAGAGCTCCGCCTGCATGCTCTTCTTCTGCACCGCCAAGTAAGTTTGCGGCGTAGCTAATCTGTGTCTTAACTTCTTTTTTGCAGTAACCGAAATAATTATCAGATATGACTGTGACAATCACACCAGATGCATCACGTGCGGTAATTTTAAACGCAACGCCATCATTGTAAGCTTCGCTTGGATCTTTCCAGCACATACCGTCACGCTTTTGGCGATCGGTGGCTTTATCAAAATGAGGAAGTCCTAAATCTTTTTTAAGGAGTCCGTTTAAGTGTGGTGCTAAGATAATGCAACCGGTGTGGCCGCTCCAGGTTTCTGGATCAAGGGCTGCATCACATTCTGGTAGGAGAGGATCTCCTGCGTTACCGAATACACTTTCTACGAAATCTAAATTAGCTACTAAGCTACCTGGAACAAATAGGCGTGTTTCCATCGCGTGTACTGGAGAATGTCCAGGGACTTCTGGTACAACAACAGGTCTTAAATATAACGATACAATACACTCTGCAGGAGCGTTTTCTACAGCAGTGAAAGGAAGTCTGCGGTAGTCACTTGGAGGATCCAGTGCTATCGTTAATAGTTTATTAAAGACTGAAACAGGTACTGCTTTTTTATCATCCGGAATAGGGAGTCCACCTTCTGTGACATGGAAAATGCCTTGGGTGGTTCTACGGTCACTTTTCGGATTGTGCAGTACACCGTCTTTAAGACGGTAAGATGAAAGTATTTGGCTTGAGTGCTGATCACGGCTTGGAGGCAGTGAGAGTTCGCGTGCTAAGCCTTCACGGTCGAGTACTAGGGTTGTAGCTGGAAGGCTCGGTATATCGCCTGAGCCTTTCAGATAACGATTCAAAAAATTCTGAATTCTTTGATCAACAGGACAAAGGCGGCTTTCTAAAGCACGGTCCTTCTCTCGACTCCTGTTTAAAAAATTATCGACCATGTCGGACAGTTCGTCCTGAGACGTAACTGTCACGCCGGGCTGGCCGATTTCTCGCAGCTTAAGGTTTAGATAGGCAATGAGCCGCTGATCCCCGGATATTTGATTCACTGATGTAATTACTTTTTGGATTTGTTAAGGTCTGCGACGGCTGCTTGTGCTGCGGCAAGACGAGCAACTGGTACTCGATATGGGCTGCAAGAAACATACGTTAGACCGAGAGCATGACAGAATTTGACTGAATCAGGATCACCACCGTGCTCACCACAGATACCAAGCTTGATGCCAGGACGTGTGGAGCGACCCTTTTCGATAGCGATCTTCATGAGTTGGCCAACGCCAGACTGATCGATCGTTGCGAAAGGATTACGTTTGGTGATTTCTGCTTCTTGGTAAGGAGCAAGGAACGAGCCAGAATCGTCACGGCTCATGCCTAAGCATGTTTGCGTGAGATCGTTAGTTCCGAAACTGAAGAATTCAGCGGTATGAGCGATTTCATCTGCGGTGAGTGCACCACGAGGAACTTCGATCATTGTACCAACAGAGTAGCTAATCTTTGTCTTTGATTCTTGCTGAACTGCAGCAGCGACTTCGTGAACAACTGCGACTTGGAGATCGAGTTCCTTCTTGAAGCCAACGAGTGGAATCATGATTTCTGGGTTAGCTTTAACTCCCGCTTTCTTTGCTAGCACAGCTGCTTCGAATACAGCACGAGCCTGCATCGCTGTGATTTCTGGATATTTGATACCCAGACGGCATCCACGGAAGCCAAGCATTGGATTAAACTCATGCAGTTCATGCACGCGCTTATTAATACGGCTTACGTCGATTTTGAGCTTCTTAGCGAGCTCAGCTTGCTGCTGCTCTGTGTTAGGGAGGAACTCATGAAGTGGAGGATCAAGGAAGCGGATCGTTGCTGGTAAACCTTCTAATGCTTTGAAGATACCTAAGAAGTCGTCTCTTTGATAAGGTAAGAGTTTAGCAAGCGCTTTTTGACGATCTTCTAGCGTATCAGCTAGAATCATTTCACGCATTGCGTCGATACGGTTACCTTCGAAGAACATGTGCTCTGTACGTGTAAGACCAATACCGCTTGCGCCGAAAGCGACTGCATAACGGGTTTGTTCTGGCGTATCAGCATTAGTGCGGACCTGTAACTTAGTTACCTGTGAGCACCATTTCATGAGTTGTACGAAGTTTGCATAGGTACGGCTCTTGCGTGCCTGTAGGTCGCCGTGAAGCAGACCTTGAATGACTTCGGAAGGAGCCGTTGCAATCTCTCCAGCATAGACTGTGCCTGCTGTACCATCGATTGAAAGATGGTCGCCTTCTTCAAAGGTTGTGCCGTTTACAGTTAGAGTACGTTTTTCGTAATTGATTTGAAGTGCACTTGCACCGCAGACGCAGACTTTACCCATTTGGCGAGCTACGAGTGCAGCGTGAGATGAAACACCGCCACGTGCAGTTAGAATACCTTCTGCTGCAATCATACCACGTAGATCTTCTGGTGAAGTTTCTACGCGAACGAGAAGTACTTTATCTCCTTTTTCAGCACCAATAACAGCGCGGTCAGCATTGAAGTAGATCTTACCACTTGCTGCACCAGGACCTGCAGGTAGACCAGTTGCGATAACCTTAGAGCTTGCGACTGCCTTCTTGTCGAAGATTGGAGCAAGTACTTGGTCTAATTGATCTGCTGGTACGCGGTTAATTGCTGTCTTCCAGTCGATAAGACCTTCTTTAACCATTTCTGCAGCGATACGAACTGCTGCTACACCGGTACGTTTTCCGTTACGGGTTTGTAGCATGTATACTTTAGAATCTTCGATAGTGAATTCGAAGTCTTGCATGTCTTTGAAGCGGCTTTCTAAGGTTTGGCGAATGCGCTCAAGTTCCTTGTAAGCAGCTGGCATTACTTTGCTAAGACCGATAACTGGCTCTGGTGTACGAACGCCGGCAACGACGTCTTCACCTTGAGCGTTCATTAAGAATTCTCCGTAGAATACTTTTTCACCTGTTGCAGGATCGCGTGTGAAAGCAACACCTGAACCGGATTTTTCACCAGTGTTACCATACACCATCGCTTGTACGTTTACTGCGGTACCCCATTCTTGTGGAATGTTGTATTTACGGCGATAAACAATAGCGCGGTCGTTCATCCATGAACCGAATACTGCGCCGACTGCGCCCTTTAATTGATCCCAAGGATTTGCTGGGAAGTTTTTTCCGGTACGCTCTTTAACAAGCTTTTTGAAACGGGAAACGAGTTCTTTTAAATCATCAACAGAAAGAGCGGTGTCTTCCATGTTTTCGTCATGGTAGCGTTGTTCTTTTAAATGACCGATGACAGTTTCAAATGGTTCGTGATCTTCATCTGGGCGTTTTTGTACACCAAGTACTACGTCACCATACATTTGAACAAAGCGGCGATAGCAGTCCCAAGCAAAACGTTCGTTGTTTGTTTTGCGAGCGAGCGCTGCAACAGTCTCATCATTGAGACCTAAATTTAAAATTGTATCCATCATACCAGGCATCGAATCACGAGCACCGGAACGAACGGAAACAAGTAAAGGATTCTTTAAATCACCGAAGCCAGCACCGACTTGTTGTTCGATGGAAGCAATACCTGTTGCAACTTGTGCATCAAGATCAGCTGGGTAGCTGCGCTTGTTAGCATAATAATAAGTACATACCTCAGTTGTGATCGTGAATCCAGGAGGTACAGGAAGACCGATTTGGCACATTTGTGCTAAGCCGCATCCCTTACCGCCTAAGAGCGCGCGCATGGATCCATCACCATCGGTTTTTTTCTTACCGAAGAGATATACGTATTTTGTCGCCTTAGATTTCTTTGAGGCGGGTTTTTTAGTTTTTGATTTAACGGCCATAGTAATAACTGTTTTTTTGGAGTGTTATAAGAAAGTATCTATTTAAAAAAATGATGAAGAAATCGCTTGAGCTAAAAACCCAAGCGATACGTACAAGTGCTAAAGGACTAGCAGCTTATTTTTTCTTTGATTCACGTTGTGCTTTGTAAACAACGCGAAACATTTGAAGAGCTAACCAGAAGAGTGCCGCTAAGCAGGATGCAGTGAATGCACCCCAGAAGTGAATCATTTTTGGATCTTCAGATGGTACATGCGTTGAAACAACGGTGTACATGTAGATGAAAAATGCGACCACTAGAACGGCATCAACAGCAATGCTTCCAGGTGTTGCTAGCTTTAGTTTAGTTTCTGTCTTTTCTTGTTCAGCCATGGACCTAAAAATCGAACCCAAGTAGACGATATTGTCCACGCAAAAACTGGAGCATTTTCGCTCTAAATACTGCATATTTTGCACTTAGGCCTAATTTAGGCCGTTTTATCCTTAAAAATACCTCATTTTGGGATAGCCTAGCAGAGATTGGCTTGCCACATTTACGTTACATGAGCGATTTGGCACCCAAGATTTTTGCAGGAAACTCTAACAGGCCTTTAGCTGAGGCTATTTGTAAGTCGATTGGTCTACCGCTTGGAGAGGCGTTAGTAACAAGTTTTCCAGACGGGGAAACCTTTGTTAAGATTAACGAAAATATCCGCGGAAGAGATGTTTACATCATTCAATCGACTTGCCCGCCAACGAATCATCATCTGATGGAGCTGCTTATTATGATTGATGCAGCAAGGCGTGCATCAGCTCAGCGTATTACAGCAGTTATTCCTTTTTTTGGGTATGCTCGCCAAGATCGTAAAGATCAGCCGCGTGTTGCAATTACAGCAAAACTCGTTGCCAACTTGCTCGTGTCAGCAGGTAGTAACCGCATACTAACCATGGACTTACATTCGCAGCAGATCCAAGGTTTCTTTGATATTCCTGTTGATCACCTCTTTGCTTCCCCTGTCTTTTTTGATTATTTAAATAAAACAAAGAGTGATAAATTAGTCGTTGGTTCACCTGACGTTGGAGGGCTAAAAATGGCATCAGCTTATGCCGATGTATTAGGGGCTGATTTGTGCCTTGTGGCCAAGAAACGCCAAAGTGCTACTCAAGTTGAAGCGGTCAGTGTTGTAGGTGATGTTGAAGGTAAGGATGTCTTACTTGTAGATGATATCACGGAAACAGCTGGAACTCTCATCGCAGCAGCAAAAATTTTACGTGATCACGGAGCACGCCGTATCCGGGCAGCAGTGAGTCACTGTATTTTAAACGAAATCGCCTTTGATCGTCTCAGTAAGGGTCTCATCGATGAGCTTATTACAACGGATTCGGTACCTATTGATGCTAAGGGACTTCCTGTCACAGTGCTAAGTATTGCGGACCTCTTAGGTAGAGCCATCGTTCGAATTAATACGAACGAAAGTGTTACTGGACTGTTCCGTATCAAGGGTTTCTGAGATTTTGTAGTGTAAATGATGAAGGCTAGGGGGATGGGAACCTCCCTGGCTTAGGTATGTCCCTATTAATCTCCTATTTATGAAAAATAAGATCCTTACAGGCGCATTTATATTTGTATCCGTTGCAACGGCATTTGTTTTAGGAATGTCTGCATCAGACAAATCGGCTCCTGCCAAGCCTGTCCTTAAGAAGGATGTCTCTCCTGTGGGTGAAGGTAAAACAGCTGTTGTTACAAGTTATGCTGATATCGTTGAACCTGTGGAGAAAGCAGTCGTATCCGTTTATTCCAGTAAGACCGTACGTGTACCGGTAAATCCACTTTTAAAACAGTTTTTTGGAAATCAAATCCCTGACCAAGAAAGAAAAGAAGAAGGATTGGGTTCAGGCGTTATTGTTTCTGCTGATGGATATATCTTAACAAATAATCACGTCGTAGAAGGTGCAGATGAACTAACGGTATCACTTCAAGATGATCGTAAATTCAAAGCAAAGGTTATTGGTACTGACGCTAAGACCGATATTGCTGTGATTAAAATCGATGCAAAAGATCTGCCTCTTATTACGCTAGCAGATAGTGATAAATTAAGAGTAGGTGATATTGTTTTTGCGGTAGGAAATCCCCTAGGTGTTGGTGAAACAGTTACTATGGGAATTGTTTCTGCTAAAGGCCGTAAAGGTTTAGGACTTTTAGAAAATAACGGTGGCTATGAAGATTTTATTCAAACTGACGCTGCGATTAACATGGGTAATTCGGGTGGTGCACTCGTTGATGCAAAGGGTCGTTTGGTTGGTATTAATAGTGCAATCATTTCTCCATCACGCGGAAATGTAGGTATTGGTTTTGCAATACCTGTAAATCTTGCAGCAAGTGTGATGCAAAGTTTGATCACAACGGGAACGGTAACACGTGGTTATTTAGGAGTATCAACTCAGCCTATAACTCCTGACATCGCTGATCAGCTTAATTTACCTAAGGATTCACGTGGCGTAATTGTTACTGACATTACACCAGGTAGTCCTGCAGAAAAAGCAGGATTAAAAAATTCAGATGTAATTTTAGCCATTAACGGTAAACCCGTTGTTACAACGGAGGAGTTGCGTTTACAAGTAGCAGAATTATCACCGAAAACAAAAATTACGCTTAATATTGTGCGTGAAGGTAAAGCCTCAGTTCTTTCTGTTGTCTTGGATGAACTTTCAGACAAACCGAATGAAATTCTCACAGGAGTTAATACGGTAAAGCTTAACGATGAGTATCGCACTAAGCTTGGAACAGATCCTCGCGTAAATGGATTACTTATTACGGATATTGAACAAAATTCACCTTATGCAGATCGCTTAGCAGCTAATATGGTGATTATGGAAATCAATCGTACAGCACCACAAGATGTTGCTGCAGCCAAGAATTTACTCGTTCATGGCCGAAACCTGCTCTTTGTCTATTTCCGAGGCGCTCCAGGCTTTCTCGTACTCGATGTAAAGTAAGACTTAGCTGCCTGGTTTTTCAACAGGCAGTTTTGCTAAAGCTTCTGGTAGTTGATCTGCTGGATAAGTAGGGAAGCTTAATTCAAGTAATGAAACAGCAGGTATATCAAAGCGGGCGCTACCGCTACTGCGATCGACGAGCATTGCTACCGCAACTGGAATCGCTCCTGCTTTTCTTACGATATCTAAGCACTCTACGACTCTTCCTCCACGTGTGACTACATCTTCTGCGATGAGTACACGCTCGCCTGGTTTAAAGGTAAAACCACGGCGCATCACTAAGACATTATTTTCCTTTTCAGCAAAAATGTAACGAGACTGGGATTGGCGTGCTACTTCCTGACCAATCACAAGTCCACCCATGGCCGGTGCTAGAACAGTCGTGTAAGTGATATTAAGGTCTTTTAACTTAGCTACGAGCATTTGAGATAAACGCTCTACGGCACCCATATCTTGGCATACTTGAGCACACTGAAAATAGTGTCCGCTGTGTAGACCAGATCTTAGAACAAAGTGACCTGTGAGGAGTGCGCGTGTGCGTGTGAATATCTCGAGAACTTCTTTGTCGGTGGATGCCATGTGCATGAGTTGAGCAATTTATAGGACAAAAAACAAGCGATGTTCTTCCTGTTCAAATCGATTTGTTCGTGGCATTGTCTAAGTACTAAGATGAAATCTTCTACATTAATACCTATAGAAGACGAATTAGGCGACGTGATCGAAAAAGCGATGCGTCAGCTCTCTTATACTGAAACAATTTTGGCAGAAAAATCAGGTATTTCAGAATCGCGTATTTCGGATGCGATTAACTACGAGTCAGATTTAGATGTCCATGAATTGGGGATAGTTGCAAAAGTGCTTGGCCTTAATGAATTAGGTCTGTGTGCCTTAGGGGCAGGCCAATATCCTTTACCTGAAATTAAAGGCTTACCGTTCTGTGTATGGCCTCTTCATATGCAGCATGGCATTGGTGTAGCGAATGCCTACTTAATCGCCGAATGTGGAGACACCTCCGGCATACTGTTTGATACAGGCTCTGGAATATCCGATTTAGAGAATGTATGGCCTTCACAAATTAAAACACTAAAAGCCGTTTTTTTGACTCACTCTGAAGCAGAGCATATGGGTGGCTTATGTGAGGTGGTAGAGCGATTTGGAGCACCTAAAGCGTTTGTGCCAGAAGGTGCGGTGACTCCTTGTGGTAAAGTAATAAAGGAAGCCCAAGTTGAAAAATTTGGTGCTCTTGAAGTCACGGCACATAGTACCCCTGGTCATGCAGAGGCACATAACTGTTATTCTGTTTCGATGCCTTCTCTTAAAATGGGAAGAAAGGTGCTTATTTCGGGAGATCTTATTTTTGCAGGCTCAGTTGGAGGCGCTTATTATTCAGTCGAAAAACGTGACTATAATATTAGACGTATTTTGAAGATGGTGTCTCCAAGTACCGTTATTTGTCCAGGTCATGGCCCTATGACTACGGTAGATAATGAACTTAAATTTAACCCGTTTTTACACTAAGCATTTTTATTTTAAAAAATGTCCTGTGTCGGGGCGTAGCTTAGCCTGGTAGAGCGCTACGTTCGGGACGTAGAGGTCGCGAGTTCGAATCTCGCCGCCCCGACCAAAGCTCCTGGTAAAGAAAAACAGATGATTTCGCTACTGAGCGAGTAGACGTCGTAACGTTTCGTCTACTAATTTTGGATTAGCTTTACCTTTAGCTGCTTTCATAACCGGACCTTTGAATGCGTTAATAGCACTGTCTTTTCCGGCTTTAAATTCAGCTAAGGCTTTTGGATCAGATGCAATCGCGTCTTTACACCACGTTTCTAAATCATCTGACGAGACACTGGCTTTCAGTCCTTTGCGATCGATAATCTTTTCTGGCTCTTCACCACTTACAGCCATTTCAGTAAACACGTCTCTTGCAGCTGTGTTATTGATGGTTCCTGCAGTGATTAATTTGATGAGTGAGGCTAAATGCTCAGGCTTAACTTTAGCGTCCTTGATCGAGGTGCCACTTTTACCGATTTCACGTAGTAGATCGTTTGCAATCCAGTTGCCGGCAGCTTGAGGCTGACCGCAGAGTTTTGCTGTGGCTTCAAAGTAATCGCTTAAATCTTTATCTGGAATTAAAACGGAAGTGATCGTGTACGGAATGTCGTACTGCTTCATAAACCGGCGTTGTTTATCAAACGGCAGTTCTGGGCATTCTGCTTTAAGACGTGCTTTCCATGCCTCATCTACTTTAACAGGCATTAAATCTGGGTCAGGGAAGTAGCGATAGTCGTGGGCATCTTCTTTAGTACGTAAAGACTGAGAGGTTGCGGTTTGGCCATCGTAATCGCGTGTTTCTTGGACTATCTTGCCACCCGATTTTACGACACTTAATTGACGCAGTATTTCATGCGAAATGCCGTCACGGACGTAGGAAATCGAATTTAAATTTTTAAGTTCTACTTTCGTTCCTAATTCTTTTTGGCCCTTGGGACGGATGGAAATATTTGCATCGCAGCGCATCTGACCTTTTTCCATATCACAGTCAGAAATTCCGCCGTACACCATGATTGTCTTAAGTGTAGTTAAGAAAGCGAAAGCTTCCTCTGCACTTTGCATCGCAGGTTCAGTCACGATTTCCATGAGTGGCGTGCCTGCACGGTTATAATCGACGAGTGAATCAAATGTAGAGTGGTTAAGTTTGCCTACATCTTCTTCTAAATGGATACGCGTAAGAGGAATCGATTTATGTTCCCCCATCACATTACGTGCTGCTCCTGGAAGTTCGATTTCGACATGACCGTGTAAACAGATCGGTTGGTCGTACTGTGAAATCTGATAATTTTTAGGAGAGTCAGGATAGAAGTAATTTTTTCTGTCCCACTTACAAATTGGAGCTATATCGCAGTTTAAGAGTAAACCCGATTTAACGATCGCGTTGATCGCTGCATGATTCATCACAGGGAGTACGCCTGGTAGGGCAAGTACAACGGGATCAGTCAGCGTATTCTCTGGATGTCCAAAGCCCGTTTGTACACGGGTGAACATTTTAGAATTGGTTTTAATTTGGACGTGTACTTCAAGCCCAATGACTACTTCGTATTCTTGCATTAGAGGGCTCCTTTCTGTCCTTCAATGTCTGGGAAGCGTGTTCCCCAAGCGTGTTCTTTTTCGTAAGCGTGAGCGAGTGCTAGCAACTCTGCTTCACCGTAAGGTTTGCCAATTAATTGAAGTCCAATAGGCAGACCGCTCTTGGAATAGCCACAGGGTAAACTTAAGCCAGGTAAGCCAGCTAAATTGACGCCAATGGTGTAAACGTCGCACAAGTACATCGCGAGTGGATTGGATGCCTTTTCACCTGCTTTGAAGGCTGGGGTAGGTGTGGTTGGTGTAATGACCGCATCCACTTCCTTGTATGCTTCTAAGAAGTCGCGCCTAATGAGGGTTCTTACCTTTTGTGCTCTTACGTAGTACGCGTCTTGGTAACCACTACTTAATACATAGGTACCTAAAATGATACGGCGTTTTACTTCAGGTCCAAAACCTTCAGCACGTGATTTATAGTAAACTTCAAGTATGTCTTTTGCGTCTTTCGAGCGGTGACCATAACGAACACCGTCATACCGAGCTAAGTTCGAAGAACATTCTGCGGTTGCGATAATGTAGTAAACACCGACAGCGTATTTCGTATGAGGAAGTGAAATTTCTTTAATTTCACAGCCCTTAGATTTGTAGAAATTAATCGCATTTTCTACAGCCTTAGCGACTTCAGGATCAAGGCCTTCACCGAAATATTCTTTTGGAATACCTAACTTCCAAGGTCCTTTGCGTTTTGATAATTCAGCGCGGTAATCAGGAATCTCTGTTTTAAAGGAAGTGGAATCTAAAGGATCATGTCCTGCGATTGCATTAAGAATAATAGCAGAATCTTCAACCGTGCGGGTAAAGGGACCAATTTGATCCAGTGAGGATGCAAAGGCGATGAGTCCGTAGCGTGAAATTAAACCGTAGGTAGGTTTAATTCCTACCACTCCGCACAGGGCAGCAGGCTGACGAATAGAACCGCCAGTATCAGAGCCTAAGGTTGCTGGTGCTTCACCTGCAGCGAGTGCAGCGGCACTGCCACCGGAGGAACCACCTGGTACGCGCTCTAAATCCCAAGGATTATGCGTTTGACCGAATGCAGAGTTCTCGGTCGAAGAACCCATAGCAAATTCATCGAGGTTGAGTCTTCCCCAACTGATAGCACCAACAGATTTTAACTTTTGAGTAACAGTCGCATCATAGGGTGATACGAAATTTTTTAGCATGTTACTGGACGCGGTTAAAGGTTGGCCCTTAACTGAAATCACATCCTTAAAACCAATTGGAATACCATCAAGAACACCAAGGGATTTGCCCTGGCTGCGTCTTTCATCGGAGAGTTTAGCCTGAGCTAAAGCATCCGCTTCGTCATACGAGTTAAATGCCTTAACTTTCGAATCAACCGCTTTAGTTCTAGCAATAAAAGCCTTGGTTAATTCAACCGACGAAATCTTTTTAGAACTTAAATCATTAGAAAGTTCTGCAACACTTTTAAAATAAATAGGGGTACTCATTTTTTATTCTACGACTTTAGGTACCACGATCATGTTGTCGCGCTGTGCAGGAGCATTTTGGAGTGCTTCTGTTACGCTTAAGCCTGGTTTTGCGATATCTTCTGACCAAACGTTATAAACAGGAGAGGCGTGTGCTGTTGGTTCAATGCCTGAAACATCGACCTCTTTTAATTCTGCAATATGGTTAAGCACATCACCAAGCTGAGAAGCGAAACGTTCTTTTTCCTGCTCGGTTAAGTTAATGCGAGCAAGTTTCGCGATGTGATTGATGTCGATTTGTGCTGCGGACATAGAAGATTATTTACGAATCGAATAACCGTTTTTAGAAACTACGGTATCCTGGACTTTTTGGAATACGGCATTTACTTCATCATCCGTGAGCGTTCTCTCAGATGAACGAAAGGCAAGGGAGTAAGCTAAACTCTTTTTTCCTTCAGGAATACCTTGGCCTTGGTAAACGTCGAAAAGATCAACGGATTCAAGGGCGAATGTTCCGTTAAGAGAATCTTTAGCTGCTTGAGTAAGATGGTTTTTTACATCTGATGCGCTGAGCGTCTCGTCTACAACTAAAGCTAAATCTCGTAGTGCAGCAGGTTGTAGGCTAAAAGGAGTAAAGCGGCTAGCAATCGATTGATTCTTGATTAACTCGGGCTTAATCGCAAAAAAACCAGCGTAAACTTTACCTTCAATACCGAGGGATTTCATGGTGCTTACACTCAGTAGCCCAAAGTGTGCCAGCCAACCTTCTGAAACAGAACCTACTTTTGCGCTGTGTCCCTCTTGCCAACCTAGACCAGCTGAAGCGGTGATTGTATGGTCGCTTAGTTTAATGCCTGCAAGCGAAGCAAGTACTTCACTGTGATGCTTAGCTGTAAAGAAATCAGGTGCTTCACGGTTTTGCCACTGGCGTAACTTTTGATCGGTGATGATGAAAGCAGCAGAGGCGAGTTCAATGATCTGACCACTAGACTCTATAAAGATACGACCTGTTTCTGCTAAACGGGAAGCATACACGCCGCGTGACTGATTGAGTCGTAATGATTCAAGTAGTCCTGGGATTAAGCTAGGACGTAGGTGGGATTGATCCTCGACAAACGGATTAGCTAAGCCAAGTGCTGCAAAGGCTTCGTCACTTACCCAAGCTTTAAGTTCTTTACCAGGGCGAAGGGTAATATTTACGCATTCATTGAAATCGTG
>Ga0214172_1000694_pt1 | contig 12846 bp, 5 predicted proteins | sample TroBogEpilimnion_29_FD_153010 | JGI IMG/M metagenome (GOLD analysis project Ga0214172, IMG submission 153010) | Freshwater microbial communities from Trout Bog Lake, WI - 12JUL2007 epilimnion | ecosystem: Environmental > Aquatic > Freshwater > Lake > Epilimnion/Euphotic zone | place: Trout Bog...
GCTTGTAGATAATTTACATAAGCGGTACCAGTAACAGATGCAGTTGCAGTGTTGACTGTAGAATTTGCTTGTAGATAGTTGGTGAAAGAAGTACCTGTAACAGAAATTGTTGCAGTATTGACTTGACTATTGGCTTGGACTGCATTACCATAAACCAATGATGTTGCAGATACTGTGTTTGTATTGACTGCGGTATTTGATTGTAGGTAATTTACTGTTGCGCCATTATAAATTTGTAGTGTACTTTGGCCTGTAATGTAACCTGTAACAATTTCATTATTGGAAATTGTTGTTAGACCGGTAACATTTAATGTATTGGATAGAACAGTTGGTCCATAAACAGAAAGATTACTATTTAGGTTTGCATAACCTGTTACATTAACTGTATTGGAAATTGTGGTGTTGCCACCGATGTTTACATATCCAGATAACAATGTATTGTTACCAACAACTAGACCGTAATATGAGTTACCAGCGTATATGGTACCATTGGCATACATGGCACCGTTGGCAATTAATGTTTGTGAAGTATTTGAGAAGTATACTTGACCACCAACTGTTAAGTTGTTATCAATTTGTGCAGAAGAAGTTCCTCCAGTAACGTGCAAATAACCACTGAACAAGGCAGTATTATTTGCCTGCATACTTGTTGGATAACCATTAAGGAACAAAATGCCTGAATCTTTAGTCCAGTCTGTTTTACCAATGGAGTTAATTTCATTCGAACCTGCATTGGTTGAAGTGACCCAATCACCAAAAGTGTTAGCATAACCTAAAATTGGAACTGTATTTGCCATTATTCTTTACCTATTAGTTGCTTTAACAGACTTTTAATTTCACCGACATCTGTTTTGATACCGTCTATTTCGGACCTAATGTTATTTATTTCATCTTTTTGGGCCTTTGCCACACGGACTCTAGCAAAATAATCATTTTTTAGAGTATTGTCTGGTGGCAATATGGCCATACTTGCAGTATCTCGAATTAAATTTGTGCCTGTAACCTTAACCAAAGCCATATTACAGTCCTGTTCCTTGTGGTAGAGCAAGTGCTTTCAGTGCTGCAACATATGGAACGTTTGTTTTATCGCTTGTTGACATAACAACCTTGATTGCAAACTGTATAAATGTAGAGAATGTTTGACCACTAGCATTGGTATATGAAATATAGTTATTTGCTTGGTGTGTATTGAATACACCTGGAGCATATTCATATTCAATCACATTTGTTCTATCGGTTGAATATGTATTATAGTTGTTTGTGCATGTCATCAATTGCCAGTTACCAGACTCAAACTTAGCACCACCATCTTGTGAACTTAGAATCTTATAGTAAACATAAATTCCAGAACCCAATGGTTGATATGCATTCAGATAAACACGTAAGTCGCCTGCGTCATTACCTGGTGCAAGAACAACTTTCTTGGTGAAGTATTTTGCCCAAGAATTACCACCAGATGATCCTGTTTCACCACGAACAATGATAGAGGCGTTTGCATTTCCGCTTCTTGTTGTTGGATCATAAATGGTGATAGTTGGACTTGTCAGATATCCAGAACCTGGAGTAATGACATAAACAGAAGTAATTGCGCCGTTAGCATTTGCTGTGTAACCTAATGTGGCAGAATTTGATCCTGGAACATCAGGACTTGAAATGCTTATTGAAGCGGTTTGTACGTTATAACCATATCCTGTATTTGCAACGCTGATGACATTGTTGCCAATACCCATATTGTTGATGATATACTTCACTGCAAACAATGATACGGCATCATCAGAAATGATAGGAGAAACGTTAGCGTCAGCGGATTGCAATGTTGCCTGCAAAGTAAATGTGTTTGACAAAGCTGGATTTATAACACGTTCGCCTAAACCATCATTCAAATAAACATTCTCAGGCATTGCAGTACCCTTACTCGCTGGTGTAATAGGTGTAAGAGCTGTTGCCGCATTTGTTGATGCCAATGTTGATTGATATGCATATGTGATTGATGTATCGGTTGGTGTGAAATCTGTTGTGGATACATTCAATGCATCCAAATATTGATATGTACCAAAATTACCCAAAGTATTATTCATAATAGTTGGGTCAATCTTATATCTTACATCATTGTGACCTAGTTTTCTTGCGGGTGCGCCTTGTGGGATAACAAAAGGAACTGTTGCTGAACCTGTTTTGAAAACACATCTATCAATAACAAACATCAAATCTTTAGTTTGGTCTGCTGTCCATGTGATAGAATTTTGTGATTCAAACAATGCACCGACATATGGTGCTTGGCCAATTTTTGGTGCATTGGCTTGCGAAGGTGCAGATGCACTAGCACTTGATTTAGCTGTTGATGTTGGACTTACAACCTTACCTTGTTCTGCATAATATAAGGTATAATCTGGAGAAGATGCCTTAATCAAAATTGCATACAAAACACCAGATTGAATATACACCGGAGCATTAAACATAAACTCTGTGTAAGTAGAAGAATCCAAATAATAAGGACTAGAACTCGTAACAACTTGATTTGCTTGCAATGTTACTGTTGAATAATCCAAAGCTTTGCCTTTAGGATATCCATTCACAGTTGGTACAATAGACACCGTGATTGGCATGTTGGTTGTTGGTTTGGTTGCAAAGAACAATTTAATAGAATTCAAAAACACACCATTTGGATAATTTGCTGGGTCAACCAAGAACGATTGAGCAACAGGATCATATGGTGAATATGTTGTAATTGTACTTACAAGTTGTTGTGGTGTCTGGCTAACTTGTGTAAAGGTTGTTCCAGATGAATCAACCGATGCACCAAAATTTAGTTGTTGTGAGTTTGTGGCCAATCCAGATGCGGTGAATGTTGCTTCTGCATATGTTGTTGCAGTAGTTTGGTCACCCAAAACAGTTCTATTATCAATACGAAATACTCTAGAACCAGTTTGGAATTTAGTACTAGGTATATTGAAAATGCCAACAAAATTACCACCCTCGTCTGTTGATAATTTTGGTGCACCACCAGCGTTTATGGCATTTGCAATACTTGTTGCAGTACCTCTAATAGAATATAACGATGTGATATCACCAAATTGTTGGTTGTAACCCATAGAGATATTTACAGGTTTATCAAGTTCAAGTGTCACAATTTTTGTAGTGGCATCATATGCAGTTATATTTGCTGTATATGTGTATTTGGCCGGGAATACTTGTGTTGTCATTTATTTTTCCAATTTTTCGTAAAGTGCTTTAACTTGTTCTTTGGTTACAACATATAAACCAGTCACAATCATAATAGACATCCAAGCTAAACTGTTTGGTATAGAAACTTTATTATATTTCTTACCTTGTAACATATTTATCGACTGATTGAAAGACCATTTAATATATTTTGCGGCAGTAGATCCACGCTTCTTAACAATTGGTAACAAGAAATTAGGACCAATAACTTGGTAACCTTTGTGTAAGATATTGCCAATAGTTGATTTGTCCAATTCTTTAAACGACCAACTCATCAAACGCAACATATCACGTTTGGACCATCCATTATTTTGTTTTGCCAATTCAGTTGCAACTACGCAACCGTAACCTGGATTTGGTCCTGGACTTGGTTGTGGTGGTGGAGGAACATACGTTGCAGCCACATTTACAGCATTCAAATATTTGGATGTGATTGTAATTTGTGAACCAGCATAATAATTTGTAGAAGAAGATGCATTTGGTCCAAGATATAACTGTGTTGCACCCACAAACCATGCACCACCTTGATACATATTTACTTCTGTTCCGGCATTCAAATATTGTCCACTCAAACCAGGAGGAGTTATAGATGAATATACAACATTACCACTAGAGTCTTTAATGACTAAAGCGAAAGCTGATTGTGTTGATCCTGAACTTGTTGCAGAATAACCAAGAGACAATACAGCAGAAGCAAATGTAACTGATGATGTTGTTACTGAAGATGGTGTATTGACTGGTGCGGAAACTGTTGTTAACAATGTTCCTGGAGTGCTTGTTGACCAGAAACTTACTGTCCCTGTTCCAGATGAAGCAACCTGCACTGTATATGTTCCTGCTGGAATATTTACAGAGTATACAGGATTAAATGCTGTACTGTTGTTTGGATCACCCCAAACACCATATTGATTCAAGAAAGAACTGTAACCTTGCACAACTGGTATTGAGTACAGGTGTGTTGTAGCACTTCCATTGAATGTGTTTGAGTAACCACCACCAACACCAGCAACTTCACCACTCATGCTGATATTAATGATACCTGAACTGATTGTTCCAGATGCGGTTGTGCCGGAATAGTTTCCGTTTGCATCAAAGAAACCATTTTGTATTGTAGTTGTACCAACACTGTTCAAAGGTGTGATAATATCGGCCACATACAAACGAACTTGTGTGCCATTTGGATAGTGGTATATAGAAATGACACGAGCTACAGGATAGAACTGGTTGGACAAATAGAAACCAACAATATCACCATTGTTAAATGTTCCAGATACACCACTAACTTCGATGGTGTTTGGTGATTGCATGTATTGGTCAACTTGTTGTCCATCGAACCATGTTGTCACATTTTGGTTAGTCAACAAACCACTTGCTTGAATGATGAGTTGTTGTGGACGAATATATGGCAATATTGCAATGTTTGTCAAGTAACCATTATTCTGACCAAATGTGGATGAAACTGGTTGGTAAGAATTGCCTGTCACATTTTGGATTTGACTTGCGTATGTTGAAGTTGTTGTTGCAGTATAACCAACAGTAGAACCAAATGGACTATTAACGGCTGGGTTACCATGATTAACAACAGAAACAGAACTTGATACAGTAGTTGCTGTACCAGGAATGGTTTGGAAGTCACCAGAATTGGTTAGGTTGACACCGTTTGTCTGTTGATAGACTTGCATCGATGGGTCAGTTACCAAGATTGGAGGCGCCTGAGTATTGTCTACCCAATTGTCCATTGGTGGAGTTAATTGTGCCACACCTTGTTGTACGGTAACCGCAAATGGGTTAACAGAAACTGCACCTGTTGCATATTGTTGAACAATTAAATTTGCTGCTGTGTAAGGCAAAGTATATACAGTTGAATTTGTTCCATTAATTGTATTAATTGTGTATGTGTTTGTTTTAGTCAATGTTCCCAAAGATGACAACACAACAGGATTTTGCAACTGATAGTTATTAACAATAGAAATTGGTGTTAATTGATTCTTTCTTACGTTAATATTGGCAGCATAATCTGCATTTCCAGTATCTGCGGTAGAGTAAGAATTAAATGCATCAACCAAAATACCAAGATTTGGTCTTGTCACACCAAGACTGTCTGGAACTTGAGTTGATGATGCAGCTGCTTCCAATTGACTTAGTGATGTGTAGTATTCAAGATTGTTGATACGTGTTTCCAAATCTGTAATGTCAGATTTAGCCCAGCGTTTGTGTAGAATCTTGTTGATAGACAAATTTGGTGTAACACCAGGAGGTCCTTCACCTGGAACATAACCGGTGTATGGGTCATGCAACAGGTTAGCTAACAACAATGTGCCGTCAGGTTGTGTTGGTAGAATTGGAGTTACTGAAGGTGTTCCAGATATAACTTGGAAACTCTTATCTTTAGTCAACACCAAACGGTCTTGTCTACCCAAGTAGTATCCATAGTTACTTTGGTAGTTTGTGTTGTTTTGTGGCAACAAGATACTGATATTGGTTGTACCTGGTGCTTGTTTATTTGAGAATTCCCAATTGTAAGCTGTTGCAGAGAAGTTTGTTTGACCTGGATTTGCACGAACTGGTCTAAAGTCTAAACAATCTCTCAATGCATACACATTACCATCTTTTGCTGTATACACTGGGATTTGTTGATATGCTTCACCTGCGGTTGATACACCACCATATGCAGAACCGGTGTTTGCATATGATTGAATACTAAAGTAACCGTCTCCAGATGTATCTTTTGTATGTGAGTAATAATTAAATACAACCAAAATGTTTCCAGATGGCAGAGGTGCTCCTGGAACCAATGAAACTGAACCAAAGTCATAGTAGTTATCACGTTGACCATTATCCAGACTGTAGAAGTTTGTAATGTCTGTTAGAGTAGACAATACTGTTCCTGATGCTGTACAAGCTGATGTACCTGTATCATACACTTTTACAATATTTTTAATGTCTGTGCAGTATAGAGACATTTTAATACCAGAAGCAACGTTTGCTTTATTGATTAATGTCTGTGCTGCATTGATATCAACAGAAGTTCCGGTGTAACCAATTGATGTCATTGAAGAACTACCATATGCGGTGTTACCATTAACCAAATGTTTCGATTTCAAAACATATGTTGCAGTATCAGCATTGTTGATAGAAACCTGTGCAATAATATTAACACTCTTACCATTCCATGTTGATGATGTGAATTTAGCAGAAGTCTTGTCTGATGAGAATGTGATTGTGTTTCCAGAAGTTGAAAAATCCAATACGTTTCCAGATGAACTATCAATAACAATCATTCCAGAAGAATTGTTGGAACCTTCAAATCTGAATGGACTTGCACTACCTTGACCGTCTGTTGCGTCCAAGGTATATGGAGAATTCAATGTTATACTACGATACACACGTTGTGTGAAATATGTTGAACTTGAAACGTTGGAAACATATGGGTAACCAATTGGGAAAATTAGTTCAGAAGCACCTGGATTATTAAATAGTGTTGGGTTCGTTGCAACACCAAGGTTTTTACCCAAGGCAATGTTGATGTTTGCATTAGCTGTGTAACCACCAGAACCATTTGGAACAACTAGAGAATCAACAGATTGTGTACCAAATGACAATGTGAATGATGTATTGCTGGTTGGTGTGATTTGGAAACCAGAAGTGTAAAAGGTTTTGGTTGATCCAGATACGGTGTAATTTGTAATCACCAAAGTGTCGGAAACGGCACTACCTGCATTGGTTGTGGTGATTGTTGCACCGTAGTATGCATTAGCAACATTAGAAAATGTTGCTGCGTTATCTGTCACAACAATTGTGTTTGCAGTACTAGAATTTGTTGCTGTTCCAGATAGCGTTGTTCCAACAAAATCTGAAACGTAAGCATTGTAGATGTAAGATTTTGTGGTTGAACCTGATCCAGATACGTATTGTAAGTTTCTAATAAATGCTGTACCAGCTTTAGTAGAATTGTATCCGTTGATACTTCCTGTGGCAATATTTGCCGCAGTCACAGCATGTAAATCAATTTGTGGAACTTGACCAACGTCAAACAAACCACCAACAGTATCGACAACAAAATAGTTTCCATAATCAACAAAAACATCATTGTTGTTGATTACGTTTGTACTTTGTGCTCTTGGTATTGTTAATGTTGAACCAGATTGAGCTTCAATACGATAACCGTGAACGTATGCTATACCTTTACTGATACCCAAATCATACGATGATGTATCTCCTAATGTGTTTGCAGAAGGTGTTAATGTGAAATCATTAACAATGTAATCACCATTCGTTTCATAATCACGTTTTGCAAAATAATCATCGATGGATGAATAAGAGGTGCCGTTGACTTGATTTTGAATTTGACCGTTGACGATACGGACCAATTCAATAAAACCCTGGTCATTACCGATGGTCAATGGTAATGTTGTTAATGTCAATGTAATGACATATCGGTCCGCACCTGGTGCTTGAAAGTTTGTTGATCCGATAGCTGGATCTAACAATGAAGAATCTGTCACATAGTCATAAACTGTTTCATTGATTTGCAAACCAATACGATATGTTGGTGTATTGTCGTATTTGTCTAGAACAATTGTTTGGGGATTGACATTTACAAAATTACCAATTGAATATTCTTGGCCTGTTGTTGGAGAAACAGAATAACCATTAACAATGTAAAAAACACCATTAGCAACAGATGCGGTAGATGACAAACCTGTAGATGGACCAGTAGAATCTGAAGATGTTGCAACAGTAGCGGATTGTGGAATTGCTAGTGTTGATGTTGTCAATGTCATACCATCAGTAAAATGTTGACCTGAAACATAAGAAACAATCAAAGTTGGTGGATCACCAACAGTAGAGCCGCTGCTTGTTGTTTCAATTGTACCAATAACTCTAGCGATAACAACACCTGCTGGGTCTGTGATAACTTGGTTTGCAAAGTTTGCAGCAGTGACTGTCAAACCATTAGGATTTGTCTGGTTCAACTTGATGTAATAACAATTCAAGTTTGTTGTAACTTGTCCACCAGATACGGGAGTATTTTGTGAATAAATTGCCGAAGCAAACTCAGAAATTTGATTCTGAAGAATTGTTTGAGATTGAGTTAATTCACGACCTTGAACTGCATATCCAGGTTTAAACAAAATGCGATGAAAATTCTTTGTTGGGTCAAAATCGTCATAGTATGGAGTAGAATTAAAATTGATAGCCATTTATTTAACCTTTGTATATTAATACCCAAGAACGAATTTGAATTGTTCTATACCGTCTGCACTTCTCTGAACACCAGATCGATTCTCTATATATGTAATGTATCCAGAAAATGGAATTATAGGAGAATTCGAATAACTGAACACAACTCGTGATTCGTTTGTTTGATAATCGATTATTGACTGATTAAGAGTTAATGTACCTGTTGTATTTATCAGTTGTAATATATTGGTAGACGTATTGAAATTCAAAACCGTACCATAGAATGAAGCGGTGTTCATGATTGTTTGTTTGGATGTTGTATCCACTGACTTACCTTGAAAAACAAGGTCGTCTGAATAATATATTCCTGTACCTGATGGCAATTGAATTTGTGTTGTTGTATTATACACTGCACCATTGGCCAATACTGCACCGGTTGTACCATACATTTGGGGATCGATAAGAAGTCCAACTTGACGATAAACAACACCATCTGTTGGAATAGAATTTACACCAGCACCTTCCGAACCATTAAATTCAACTGAAAACATAATATGACTGCAACCTAATTCAGAAACACAATCATATGCGTGGCCACCAACAGGTGAAACCGGTGCAATTGCTGTGGCTCTGGATGTAATTGGTGCCAAAAATTTTTGATTCGATGAAGTATATGCAGTGATTGATACATTAGCAAAGGTGTAGTTATTTCCAGAACCACCTTGTGGAACAGTAACATCTACAATACTTCCACCAACAACTTGTGAAGGAGTTATAGCGCCAACTGCTCCGGTTCCATCTCCCGATACAGTAACAACAATATAATCATTTAGTGCGTCATAACCAGAACCACCATTAGTTATATTAATAACTTCAACATCACCGCAACCTGCTTGTGTCATGTAAGGTTGTGGTGTGTTTGCACCAACCGGCACAGGCATCCAAACAGAATCCATAAAATTATTCTTGGATCCAGCATCGATTGTGTACATATATTTCCATTTATAAAGGTCTGGACCTTCATAGATGTTATTGGTACCATAAGAACCTGGTTGGAAGTATGGTTCGTATGTGGATAGTGCACCTTGATTGTTAGCTAAACATTTGAAAACTTGGTCGTAACGGTTCTTCACATAAAAATTGTTTAATAACAAACCATTAGCATCTTTTGCATAGTTGTTTTGCGTGTCAGAATATGCAAAATAGTTGGTGTTTGCTGCCCAATCAATTCTTTGTATAACAGGACTCAAGTTGTTTGAATTGAGAAGTTTCAAAGCAAACATATTCTTGAAGGTTTTCTTCAAATAATATTGGTCTTCTGTTGGTTGTATTGGGGTTTCTACGCCATTTACATATGGCCATGGGTCTTCTTGGCCAAGAAACGCATAAATTGAACCAACTTGTTGGCCAAGAACTGTTGCAATTGGAAGATAGTATTCCAATTCAACTTGGGCCACTTTGGCCATGTTTGTGAGAATGTTTAGATTCGGATTGTTCATGTTTTATTTATCTCTTAATTGCCAACTCTAATTAATGACCAATTCAATACAAGTGCTTCACCTCTGTTACCTGAAGGACCAGTTGCGCCGTTATATACGTTAACGTCAAAACTACCAACTCTAGTATTTGCAACACATACTTGATAATTTCCACTACCTGCATTTTGAAAGCTAACAAAAACCATATCATATACGTGTTGTACATAACTGTTATTGACAGTAAATGTTACACCAGTTCCAGAATTTAGTGTCGCATTATTCATTGTAATCTGACCAGAGATGCCATTTGCTGTGACTGCGGTAGATTTGCTGCTTAATTGTGTAACACCAGAGTTTGCAGTAGCAGAACCGTAAACCATTGTATTTGCAATCAACGTGTTTGCATTTACTGTTCCTGTAATAGTCTCGTTAATAACAGTGATATTATTTGCAATAATGTTGTTGGCATTCATGTAACCTGTTGCATCATTAATACTCAAGGTATTACTGCTAACAATATTATTTGCATATGCATACAACACAGAACCATTAGGGCGGCCATATGCTTGTCGTAATTGAATCTGTACTGAAATCTTACCGTATACAGGATCATTAGATAATACTCTAGCAACTTGAACAACAGTATTTGAACCCGTTGGTGCTACGTTAGATGATTGACCTGGTGATGCAGACAGATAAAGAACATCACCACCTACACCTAGACCGGAAGCATTGAAGTTTTCAACAAGACCGGAAGAATATACAAAACCATATGCACCGTTAGCGATACTATTTGAAACAAAACCTGCAACAGTAGCATTTGCTGCATTTGTTGCGTCTGCTAACGCAATATAAGGAATCAAATTAGATGTTATGCCACCAGTTAAACGAACAAATGAGTTGGATGCAATTGATGCACCTGTGTTATTGTATGCCCTAAAGAAAAGAACTTTTGAAATTGATGGTCTATCTCCAACAACATCAGTATCCAATATTAACGATTGTGTATTTGAAGAATACCACAATTGGCCAGTTTGTTGGGGAACAATACCAGATTGTACTGTCCAAAGAATTGAATTTGCTTGAGTAGTTATTGATGTTACGTTTGAAAAGAAGATATTACCCAACAAAGTATTTGCTGTTAAGTTGCCTAAAACAGCCACGTTTTTACTGAATGTTGCACTATTTGAAGTAAATGTGTCAACGAAGATGCCTTGGCCAACTGAGTTGGCAATCAAATTACCTGTCAGCGTCAATGCTTGTAGTTGTATGACAGCAGTATTTTGAACTGCTGAGTTTGCTTTTGTAAATGCACTGTTTGCAAATGATTGTGCTGAAATAATATTGGTGTTCTGAGTCGCATCAACACCCACCGTATTATTAGCTAAAGTAAATGCACCGTTTGCAAATGATGCTGCTGAGTTTGCTGTTCCGGATGGCCCAATGTATGCGGTATTTTGTTTTGAACCATCACCAAACACAATATAAGATTGTGTATTCAAAGTCAAACCAGTTGCGGTCATCTTGGCCACAATGTTGCTTGCCGAATAACCACCAACAGCAAATACAACATTTGTTGATGGGTTTGCAGTGCCAAGTACCAAATTACCTGTCGGACTTGTACCGATACCGTCAACAATCAAGTAACCATCATAAGGATATTGTGATGTTTGTCCTGCTGTTACTGGATTCCACTGTGAGTTATTGATACCCAAATCAATATAACCACCAGATTGTGTTCCATTGTCAACAGTTATAACATAATCTCCTGAACCTGCTGAGTTGAAGTTTTGCAAATTGACTTGAACAAACGCTGGATCACTATTTGAGAATTGTGCAGCAGTATTTGATAGTGCAATTTGATTTGGTCCAACAACTAAAAAAGCGTTTGAATATAAGCCTGCCGCAAGAGTTTGTGCACTTATTTGGCCTGTAGTGTCATTTGCCAAGTCAACAGCAGCAAACACAGTTAATTGTGTATTTGCATTGATGCTCGCAATATCTGGTAGTTGAGAAATCTTAATTTGTGACATTTTTTATCCTATTAGAAGTGCGTTTCCTTGTTGGTCTGTCAATACGTTTCCATCTTCAGTAGTTAATTCCAAGAAATATTGTGTTCCGACTGAGTTATAAATTTGAATTTGACCAGGTATTGAAGTCATTGTTCTGCTTACAGACACTAAACCGTTGGCACCATTGGTCAAATTACCACTCAATGTTACAATACCATAATATGTATTACTTAATGTTCCAACGTTTACATAGAAATTATTTGAAGTTACTGATTGTGAAGCATTTGACAACAGATACAATGTTTGGTCATCAACAATCTCCGAAATTGTGCCAAGATATTTGTAATCACTGGTTACCAGATATGTTCCCACTGCCAATTGTTGTGTGAATACTGTTGATGAGCCAATAACTGTATTGCTATTTGATTGTGATGTGATAGTACCAACAGCAAGTGTTGTTTGTTCATATACAACAGGTGCAACCGATGTAACTGTTTGTGATGCACCACTAATAGTTACAACATCACCAACTCTAATTACGTCAATTAATGGAGAATATGGGTTGCTGTAGTTTTTGTTATTAACAATGTCATAGCTTCCGGTCAATGAACTGACATAGAACTGTTCATTATTTCCTGCTGGTGAAACAGCAGTTGCCACGTTGGCGAAATATGTCCATACGTTACTTTGAATTGTAATGTTATTTTGTGTTACTTTTGTTACAAGACCACCAATAACGTCTGTTGGTCTTGTACCATATGTGAAGTTAACAATAGATTGGTTTGCAGTAAATGCAGTAGTCAATGAACCACCAGCCAAGTTGGTGAACGCAATAATGTTGTTACTTGGATTTGCTGCGGTACCGCCAACGATTGTTGCGGTTGGTCCTGTATTGTAATAATCACTAATTGGTAAACCATTTGCCAACGCATCAACGGTCGTGTAGTTCA
>Ga0214172_1000697_pt1 | contig 12797 bp, 6 predicted proteins | sample TroBogEpilimnion_29_FD_153010 | JGI IMG/M metagenome (GOLD analysis project Ga0214172, IMG submission 153010) | Freshwater microbial communities from Trout Bog Lake, WI - 12JUL2007 epilimnion | ecosystem: Environmental > Aquatic > Freshwater > Lake > Epilimnion/Euphotic zone | place: Trout Bog...
GCGCTCTGCAGAACAACGAGAAGCAATGGAAGACTGGTACCAAGACGTTGCAGAAACTCGACTTGAACCTGCAGGTATGCTTGCTCTTATTGGTCAGCGCCTGGCTCCTGATGATCTTTACCGCTTCGCTTTAGACATGGTGCAGCCTCTTGATGAGGAAGCCGAAGAATCCATAGATGAATTAACAGAAGAAGAAGCAGCATTGCTTCGACGTGACAAAAAATACAAACACCTAAAATACAAGGCTCATTATGAAGAAAAGTGTTCAAAGGATAATCATAAGCGTTCGGCTGCTGCTTACCCCGAAGGGTGTCTCTTGGACCCGCGCCGTCTTGGATGGCGAGACATTTCTAACCTTATGTCCAACCGAGGAGAACGCTTTGCTGTTGTATACCAGCAGGAAGACCTGGCGTTAGATGAAGTATTGGTCAGAAACGAATGGGTGTTTGGGCATGGAAACAGCCCAGGGTGCATTGACAAAGACCGTGACAGGTGGGAGATTCCACCAGGGCTTAATCCCTCAGATTGCATCGTGGTGGCTACAGCCGACCCATCTCCAACAAACTACTGGTCTATCCAGTGCTGGCTTTACCACAAAGATTCAGAGCAACGTTTCTTGCTCGACCTCATTAGAGCCAAGATGGAAGCCCCGCAGTTCTTAGAGTATAACTACAACCAAGGGGAATTTACTGGGGTTATGGAAGATTGGCAGCGATTGTCAGTTTCTTTAGGATTCCCAATTCAGGTATGGGTTGTGGAACAAAATGCAGCCCAACGATTCATGTTGCAGTATGACCATTTCAAACGATGGAGGCAACTGCGAGGGGTTGAGATTATTCCTCACAACACCACCAGCAATAAATCTGATGCTGAATACGGTGTTACGACAATTTCTCAACATTGGAAGTTTGGTCGTGTAAGATTGATGGGTAAGGGTGAAGGTAAAATTCGGTCAATGAAATTAATTGATGAAGTGACCAGATACCCTCATGGACGTACGGATGACTGTGTAATGGCGGAATGGTTCTTTGAATGGAACCTTCCAAACATTTACGTGCCTCAAACGAAGTCCGTACAAGCCTGGCGACCCAAATGGGTACGAAGTACTCAATTAGCGAATTTGAGGTAATTAATGCCTGTTTCTTTTGATAACGATAAGGCCGCAGGTCAGATTGTCCAAATGTACCAAGAGCGACGCTCTCACCGCAGTGGACAATTTAGACGCATGCAGGAAATACGTGACCACTACAACGGTGACGTAATTGTTCCATTGCCTGAGTTAGACGAAGCAGAGAAGCCAGCAATTCCTAACTTGATTGCTCAAGGTATTGATGCGTTCGCTATGCGAGTGGCATCAGTGCTACCAGACATTCAGTACCCTGCACTTCGCCCAGGAATCCAGTCTTCAGAAAACCGTTCTCGTGACCGTCGCCTAGCCAACATTGGTTGGTGGGATATGAACCGTATGGGAACCAAGTTGCGCCGCCGCGCACGTCACCTTACTGCTTACGGTATGAGTGCTGTATCTCTTTCTCCAGTTTCTCTTGATCCATCAGACAACCGCAAGATTCCACACTGGCGCGTACGTAACCCACTCGCTACCTACCCATCGCCAATGATTGACCCAGACAACATGGAACCACAGGATTGCATCTTTGCAGACCGTCGTCCCCTTGGCTGGATGAAAATGCATTACCCACAACAGACTTCTGTCTTGTACAAGGGTGACAAAACTGACACAGACATGTTTGAGATTCTTGAGTACCTAGATGCTGCTGAGACTGTTCTTGTAGCCGTTGGTGCTGAAAAACAAAAGAACCAAGGTTTTACACAGGAAACAGGAAAGGGTGTTGCTACACACATTATCCTTGAGCGTATCCCTAACCGTGCAGAAGTTTGTCCAGTAGTTATCGCTGGACGTATTACGCTTGACCGTCTACAAGGTCAATTTGACCAAATGCTTGGTATGTACCAGCGCGAAGCAAAACTAGACGCACTAAACACAATTGCAGTATTCCGCAACGTATTCCCAGACGAATGGGTTGTATCTCCTGCTAACGCTCCGACCAGCCCACGTATTGTTCAAGAGGCTGACGGCAAGATGGGTATCCGAGGTATTTTGGACAAAGGACAGATTCAGATTGTCCACCCACAGCAAACACAAGATACACCGATGGCGCTGGACCGCCTTGAGCGAGCACAGCGACTTACGGCTGGTATTCCTGCCGAATTTGGGGGCGAGTCTGGCTCTAACATTCGCACCGCCCGACGTGGGGCTTCAGTCCTGTCTAGTGCAGTTGACATGCCACTCCAGGAATACCAGGAAATCTTCTCACAGTCAATGGAACTGGAGAACATGCGTGCAGTTCAGATCATGAAGTCATACTACGGAAACAAGCCAAGTATGTTCTTTATGGGTGGCGATGGCAAAGTTGTTAGCGAAGACTACACACCAAACGAAACATTCGAAACACACTTTAGTTACGTTAAGTACCCGATGCCTGGCTCAGACATTAATGCCATGATTGTTTCAATTGGTCAACGTGTTGGTATGGGAATCATGTCTAACGAAACTGCTCGTACTATGGACCCTGCAATTGAAGACCCTACATTAGAAGCAGACCGTGTTGAGATTGAAGGATTACGCAAAGCACTCCTAACCGGTCTTGAACAACAAGCCGCTCAGGGTTCACTTGACCCATCTATCATTGCTAGAATTGCAAAGATGAAAGCACAACGTCACGTATCGCTCGAAGATGCAGTTGCAAAGATTCACGAAGAAATGCAAGCCGAGCAAGCACAAAAGGCTCAAGCAATGCAGCAACAGCAGCAAGGCCAAGCACCAGGACCAGAGGCACAACCAGGAATGGGTTTGTCTCCAGAAAACCCAATGCAAGGCGGAGCACCAGCACCACAGGGTAAGCCAGACCTATCAGCACTTCTTGGTGCATTAGGTGGGGGCGGAGCACCAAGTGGGGCACCAGGCGGACCAGTAGCACAAGCACCAGCACCAGCACCAGCAGGAGTGTAATACATGCCAAGAACAGGTAAGGGCGGTTCACGCCAAGGTACACCAGGTCAAGCATACGGAAACCGTACAGATCTGAACATGCCAATGAGTACAGTACCAAATCAAGAGTATGGCAAAGCCGCAGCGCAAAAGGCTGCACAAGCCGCAGTGCCAATGGGTGCTTCACCAGTTGCACAGCCAGCACCAAGCATGCCAATCCCAAGTGGCAATGTTCCAACACCAGGTTCTATGAATTTTCTTGGTGCAACAGAACGACCAATGGAACCAGTACAAGCAGGTCTACCTTCAGGCCCAGGAGCAGGTCCAGAAGCCATAGGTATGCCACGTAATACAATTTCAAACGCATTACAAAATCTTTTGCGTGACCCTAACGCAAATTCAGGTACATACGAATTGGCCGCCACTGCTAGAGCCTTTGGACTCTAATGCCTTCAATTAATACTACAGAAATACTTGGCAAGCCTAATACACAAGGCATTGCTGGTTTAATTGAAACTAACCTCCAAGGAGCCATCAAAGGCTACTCTGGTGAAAACGCTGACCAGCAAGCAAGAATTTTAGCGTATTACAAGAATAACCCTAATGCAATGAACAACCCTGCTCAGGTGTATGGTCTTGCTACTTCGTTGAGACAAGATCCTCACACTGTTACCCAAGCGTTGAAATATCTTTCGTTATACAACGAAGGAACAAAGCACATTTACGAACAAGCCAATGGCAGTAACTTAGGTCACCAAATTTGGCACGGCATTACTTCTGTTGGTAACACTATTTGGGATTCACTTACAAGTGGAGAAAACTGGAAAAACGCTTTTGTTCGTCCAGTAATGAAACTTGTTAACAACGTTGTACCTAATCCCAACAGTATAAAAGGCGGTGCTTTCCCTGGAGCGCAAGAAGATTTAAACGTTGTCAAAGGTGCCGGTGACGCTATTGTTGGTCTTGGAAAAGTAAGTAGTAATGTTCTTAATAGAGTTGATACGACTCTTGGTGAACTTGTTGGCATGCATGGTATTAATGGTTACAAAGATGCTTTTAATACTATTAACAATTTTGCTGCTGCGCCTATTAATTTAATTAACCCATTTAGTGACCAAAATGGCTATCAACTGATGGCTCACACTATGGCATACTACGAATCTCTTGCCAATCAAAAAGGATGGGCATACGCTCTGGGTAACATGCTTCCAAGCATCGCCGCTATGTACGCAAGTGATGGATTCTTAGCACCTGGTATTGCTGGCGAAACAGGAACAAGCGAGTACTTGTCTGCAATGTCCGAAGCGGAACAAGCATTAGCCAAGGGTGAAAAACTAACTGTTGAACAGAAAAAGTTAATTGACGCATCTCCAAAAGTTAAAGAATTAGAACGACAAGCAAAAATGGAAGGGCCGCGAGGTCCTGTTGCAAACATAGCGGACAAAGTTTCCACTCCTTTAGGCGGTATTGCAAAATTTGCAAAGATGGCTGGCAAGCCAATGACAGATGTCAAGTTAAATGCTCTTTATTTGCTTAACCAAGAAACAGCAAAGATAGAACACCACCAATTGTGGGAAGACACCAAGGGTGGTGTAGTAATTGGTTCGGATGGCAAACCTAAAGATTTAGGTCGCCAGACACTTGAATACTTTGGCATGAATCCAACAGGTGCTTTCTTTGACACCACATCAGGTCTTTTTGACATTTACACAAAGTACCTTGGAGCGGACCCACTAGGTGCTGCTGGTAAAGTATTTGCCGCTGCACGTTCATTTGAAGGTCTATCACCACGTCTTGCTGACTTCTTAGAGACAACACGCAAATCATTGTTTGACATGAAGGGCAACAGAATTACTGGTGCACAATTTAAAAACGATGCACTACTTGGCCAATCGTACGGACGTGCCGCTGGAAAACTGAATCAAATGATGGGTGGCCTAAGTATTTGGTTCCGTGGTCTTGGTATCCACAACGCGGGCGATATCTATGCAACATCAAGATTAGCCAACGTTGCTACTTCGTATCAATATATGGCAACGCACACTGGTTCTGAAATTGCTCGTGCCTACCGTGGTGTGTATTCAGATAAGGCTATTAAATTGCTTGACAAAGCCAAAACGTTTAACGATGTGGTTGACGTTCACGCAATGCTTGCTGATGGCTACGGTATGGTGCACGACGTTGCTCCAACGCTAGGCATGTATGGCAAGATTAAGACTGTTCTTGTTGATGCAAACAAAGTCATGGACGACATGGCTATTTCTGCAATTCTCAATGAAGACATGCCTGTACTTAAGCGTTGGACCAAAGCGTTCAAGGAACGTGGCTATGATGCAACTCCGGACAGCGCAATGTTTATTGCCTCTGCAAAGGCTGACCTTCGTTGGCGCACAATCTTTAGACGTTGGTGTTTTACTCAGTTAAGTAGATCGCCAATGTACTACAGCGAAGTTTTGCAACGCATGGAAACCCATTCTATTGTTCCTGGTGACTACAACGCTATTGCCGCTATTCAAGACATGGCACGCGGTGCGTTTGTACCAGAACGAGAAGTAGTTGCAATGGGCGACACTTTGTACGCAACCTCTACACCAGAAGATTACGTTACCGCTTACCGCAATTGTCTTTACAACATTGTAATGCGTAATGCTACTGCCGGTATGAGACAGACAGAACTTGACTCAGTATCAAAGATGGTAGAAAACCACATTTGGGATGAAGTTGTACGCATGACTGGTCTTGATGGTGGTGGTGCGTTAAAGCGTGTTTATACTGCCGGTCCTAACGGTTATGAACTATCTAAACTTGTAGATGCAGAAGGTAAAGAGTTTACCGCTGCAAACGGTACTCAGCAACTTGGTCACTTAAAGATGCCTCTTGCTAAAGACATTAGAAACCTGTCTCGCACAATTCGTAATGAGATTACCAAGGTAACCCCAGACACTCGAAACATTCACGACTTCACTGCTTGGGATAACGAGATTCGTTCTATTGCCACAGAACGCGGTTTGTTAAAAAATGAAGTTAGCAAATATGGTAAAGAAATTGCTAAGTACCGTTCAAAAGGTTTTAAGGACTCTAAGGGTTACGAAGTACTTAGTGAGCGTGGTATTAAATCTTACGATAAAACAGTTGAAGAAATTGACAAACTTGCTAACGCTACCTATGCAACTCCAGATTTAGGTCAAGAATTTACTAATTTCTACAACACCCTTCACACTAAATACAAAGATGTTGCACAGCAAATTGAAGACCACAAAGCCGCCATGGAAGAACTTGCTCATCGTAGGGCAAACCCTGCAATGGAGTTTGATACTCCTGCACCCAAGCCATTGTCGCCACAACACGTTGAATCTCTAAAGGGTCAACTGCACGCATACAACGATCACCTGATGTCTGCCAACCTTCTTCTTAACCCAGAACAAATTGTCAAAGAAGAACAAGCAATGCTATGGGCAAGAGAACAAGCAGGCATGTTTGGTCCTGGCGATGTTGCTAAAACAAAGATTGCGGAACGTTTTAAGAACAACCTTGACGAAATTAAAAAAGACCGCCCTAACTACAGAAGCAATTTTCAAGTTGTAGTTGACGGACTTAACAGAACACTAAGCCTTGTATTCGTACCATTGGCGCTTCTTTCTGGCCGTTGGGCAATGCACGTAAGTTTGTCAGAAGGTGCCCTTAACGCTTTCCGCCAAGGCCCATTTAAGTTGTTTGAACAATCACTGGCTAAATCTATTGCTAAGCACGAACTTAACGGTATTCCACTTGCCGAGGGTGGGCTTCGCGACAAGCAAGTAAGCCTTCTTCGTGACGTAGTTGCTGGAACAATTATGGGCATGGAAAGCAGTGTCCTTAGAGCAATGAATCCTGAAAAGGCTGACCGTCTTATTGGTGATGCTGTATCACTACACCTTCGCCACGATGGATGGAAGGGTGGGGTTCACGGTAACGATACCGTTATGCCCGACATGCCTGGAAAGACGGAAGACATATTTACCATTAATGGTGAAGGAACAGTATCTCAAGGAAAAGCAGTTCGCACTGACGACATGAGAGTTTTAAACCCAAACACAAGTGGGTACTCAACTGCTTTGTCTGAGTGGGCAAACATGATTACTAACGACAAGATTTTTGCTCCTGTTGCAAAAGAACTACACGAAAAAATTGTTGTTGAAGGACATGAATTCTGGGGTACGCGAGGCAGCGACACTTGGCGCAAAGACATTGCAGATAATCTTTTGCCAGCAGCGCGTAAGGCTATTAATGATTTAACACCAGAAGAAGCAGCTCGCATGCGTCAATTTGATGGCATCAACGCCAACCCAAACCTTTCTTCAATGAGTATGGAAGACCGTGAATTGCTTAAGGTGCAACGTGAGGCTGAAACCGGACGTGCAGAAGCACTTCAGTCAATGTCACCAGACCTTCGTTACATTCAAGATTCAATTGACAAGTTCCATGGATCAGGTGGAAAAATTGAATCGTTCCCAAGCGGTAAAACATCACCAGCAGATTTGGCTAAATTAGAAAAAGACTTTGCTCCTCTTAAACAATTTGAACAAGAATGGCGAGCAAGTAAAAAAACATGGGACCCTGAAAGTGGTACGTCTGAAGGACGTAGAGCAGGTGTTATTAACGCTGCCTTTGAACTTCATCGTGATAAAGGTCTTAATCTTTTAGTAGCAAGAGATTCAGAAGGTAAAATCACTGGTGCTTTGTCTTGGTACGAGACTGGTTCAATTCATGTTCAAACCGTTGGTTCTTTGGGTGGCGGTGCTGGTGCCGCATTGGAGCACGAACTTGCAACACAAATTGTTGAAAAGTATGGTTATGGCGTTAAGCATAGGTATGACATTGAATTTGGATCATGGCCTTACCACGAAAAAACAGGCAAAATACCAACTGCTAATTGGGAAGGCAAAACATCAGAAGCGATGTTTAGCGCTGAGCAAATTGAAAAGATTGCTGCTCTTAAGCCAATGCCATCAGCACTTGGTATGTCTGCTGACGAAAAGTTCCGTCTTGCTTCTAAAGAAGATGCCGCACGTCGTGCTGTAGAAAACATCATGGGTACATTTTTTGGAACTGCTGGTTCTGAAGGACACGTACTTCACACAGAACTTCTTGACCACGTTGTTTCAGGTACAGTTCCAGGGCCAAAAGAAATGACTGAATTGATTGCTCGCATGGGTGATTCAGCACCTCGTGACATTCCTGCACGTGGACTAGAGGGCATTAGTAGTTTGGGTGGATTTGCCAAGACTGTTATTAGCCGAGTTTCTGAACAAGGTCACGATAAGATTCTTGGACCAATGGTTAACTGGTTGGTTCGTAAGCCAGTGTACCTTGGTGATTACCACAGGGAAATGGAAATATTGCGTCCATTGATTAACAACGGAACGCTTCACGAAGCACAAGCAGAAATTATTGCAGAAAACAAGGCTCTTATGCGTATGAGTCGTTTTGTCCACAACCCTAAAGATAAGACGATGTTTGAAACAAACATGCGTGTTGTTGCTCCGTTCTACTTCGCTAAAAACCAAGCATGGCGACGTGCTTTCCGTTTGGCCAAAACAGATCCAGGTGCATTTGAAAAGTACATAAAGTTATGTCTTGCTGTTACTGACTACATTTCGACAACATCTGACAAAGGTGCAATTCCAGGTACTCACATTCCTGGTACAGAATTTATAGGTAATATTGCTGGGCTTAACCCGTTGTTCAACACTGCTACTGGTTTTGGGAAAATGGCATTTGGTCTAACAGGTAGTGCCGGTTCAGTTACATCTATTGTTCCAACAGGTGACCAGATGGGATTTGGAAACATGCTTGGTGAATTTATTCGCCCACCATGGGGACCGCTTATTACTGTCCCTGCCAAATGGATTCGTGACTACACAGCCGCTAACCACTCACCAGTTGCACAAAAATGGATTAATGGATTCCTTGGTAAGGCATCTTCATACTCCTCTTGGACACGAGATGTATTGCCGTCTGGAACGCTACAAGACGTATTGGAATTGGGGGCAGGTATGTTTAACATGCCTAACTCAACCATTCAGTCAACTGAAAACCAAATGCTTAACAATGCCGTAGACAACCTATTTGCAGAACAGCGCAAGATTGTCGAAAAAGAATATGACTACACTGGCATGACTAAAGCACAGCGTGACATGATGGTTCGTGGTCTTACCGATCAGGCTGTAAGTAACATTCTTAACAATCCTGAACAACGCCAAGCGTTCCTTGACCGTGCCAAGCAAGGCGCAATGATGATGTCGTTTGTTAAAACAGTACTTAACTTCTTTAGTCCTTTGGCGCTTAGTCTTAATGCAACGTTCTCAAAGCAACCTGAGTTTGACAAGATTCTTGCTGAAAAAAATCTAGATGGAACACCTAAGTACACAACAATTGAAGCGGCTGACATCTTTGCTCAGAAGTTTCCAGACAACATTACTGACCTTATTTCTCACACAAAGTCAACGTACGCTAATTTTCCTGAGACTCAGAGTGCTGTTGACTTGTTGACTAATAATCCTGGCACAGTACGAGACTACCCATACGGTTCTGCAATGCTTGTAAATCGTAGTTCAAATTACTCACCACAGGCATACCAGTTGGAACTGTCTATGAACCTTCGTAATCGTCAGGCACCTAGTGAATATCTAAGTTCTGCGCTATACGGTATTGGTAATGACTATTACTACAATTTCCTAAAGCCTGAGATTATGGCTATACCTGGTGCTACCAAGCAAGTAATGATGCGTCTTGCCGATGGTTCTTTTAAAGCCACAACAGAACTAAATTACAATGGGTTTAAGCAATTGGCTGCAATGTCTAAGTCATACGGTGATACCACTAACCCAATTTGGTACGACCAATTTACAGGAGCAGCAAAAAAGAATGTTGCCAACAAGGCTCTTGAAGATATGACCAAGATGATTAAAGACCCTAACGTTACTGCTATTTCTCAAGACGACAAAGATAAGTTTCAAGGTCTTATAGATCAGTACAATGGTTTCCTAAAGGCTTACCGTAATCTAACTGGTAGCGGTGCATCGGCCTTGTCTAATTCATGGTATGCCTTCTGTGAGGATGCAGCGGCATCTGAATATTACGCAAATCAATCATATTTTATTAAATCAGTTCTACAGGCAATGCCTAACAAGTAAGGAATAAAATGCCAGAAACAACCCCCCAAGTAGAAAAAGTACCGACAATGAATGACATGGCTAACATGGCGCAACTATACGCCGTGCCAATGTCAGAAGGAGCACTTCAAGCAATAGCCAAAGATGCTACACCTGAAAAGGCTAAGGCTTTCGAGGAGCACGTAAAGACCACTGCACAGGGCCTATATCCTTCTCTAGCGCCACAGATTGCTGCTGGTATACCTACGGCCCACCTTCTTGATCCGTACCGCCAGGTGGCTAAGCAAATGCTTGGAGAAAGTTTTGAGCCTGACTTTATTGCTGACCCTAAATCGGCTGCTGCTTTGGCTGGCAGGATAGATGAAAAAACAGGACGGCCTACTCTTATGAGCCTAGACCAATGGAAACAACACATTAAGTCCCACCCTGGATTTGGATGGGATACTACGCCTGCTGCCCACGAACAAATTGGTCAGGTTATTAAAGCACTACATGAATCATTTACTCAACCACCAAAGCAAGGAGCGATGCAATAATGGGAACAACACCTCCACCAATTAGTTTTAATACATATTCAGCAGCAGGTTCAGCATTGCCTATGTTCATCCCAAATGCGGATGTTCTTATTAACCAATTTGGTTTTACCAAAGCAGAATTAAACACCAAGGCAGGTAAAGCGTTTGTTAACAGTCAAATTGTTACAGGCGCAAAAGGTGGTTCCCCAGACAGTTCTACATGGAAAACAGCCATGGATTACATGTCAACAAAATACCCTGGTCTTTGGTCTAAATTAACGTCTTGGGCAAATGTCCCTAGTGCAGTTGGTGCGCCACATTACACCACTGCGTCAATGGACTTGTACACTGCTTTGCAATCACAAGGTGGAGACTTTAGTGGTCTTACCAAAGACATTGTTTATGGCGGTAAAAGTTCTTCTTCGGCTGTTGTTGTAGCGGGGCCTAACGGTCTTGCTACTAGCAATGCTTCAGCAGGTTCCCAGGCTAGTGCTTACGGAACAATGCTTAACTATCTTGACTCATGGGGCATGGGCAATTTAATGCCTACCATTCAAAAAATGATTACGGCTCAGGGCGATAACTTAACTAATACACAAGAGTTATTGAACTATGTTCGCAATACTGCTGAATACAAGCAAAACTTCCCTGGTCTTACCGAGCGCAATGCCAGCCTTGGGCCAGGTGCAGAGCACATGACAGAAGCCCAGTACCAACAGTATGTGACTACCGTACAGGGCCTTACAGGTCTTTATGGCCTTCCTGAAGGAACAATAACCAAGGCGGCAATTGGTGACTTGATTAAGAACAACGTGTCAACTACGGAACTTGAGTCCAGGATTAATAAGGGATACGTGGCTTACAACAACGCTGACCAGAACGTTAAGAACCTTTTGGCTCAGGAATACGGGCTTACCCCAGGACAAGGCGTTGCTTACTTTCTTAATCCAACGGCAGCACAGGCAACTATTGAAAAGAACATTGCTGCTGCAACTATCCAGGGTTATGCTCAGGGCATAGGTCTTAAGGGTATGAGTCAGGCTGGAGCAGAGCAGTTGGCAGGAATGGTCAAGATGGCAGGTACGGCAGCCAGCACAGGTGGAGCCGCCGACCCATACGCCGCTTACAGCATGTCTCAACTCCGTTCAGACCTAGCCACAGCAGCAAGAGATGTTCAACTTACGGTTGCCGCACCAGGTTCAGGCCGCTCTACAGTAACCACTAATCAACTTATAGGTTCTCAAATTGCCGGATATGCAGGGACTAATCAATTAGCAGAACAAGTCCAGGTAGCCCGTGCTGAGCAAACCGCAGCCGCTCCCTTTGAAAAAGGTGGTGGATTTGTGGAAACTGCCAAGGGAGTTACAGGTTTAGGAAGTGCAAGAACGTAACATTAGGGTCAAAAATGATACAATGGACGTAGATGGTTGGCCCTATGTGGCCGTAGGAGCGCTAATTATCTAAACCCGCTTTGGAGGGCATGACCAAAGTGCGTATAAAAATGCTGAAAATATTATCCGCTTTATTAACCTCTGGTAAAGTGCGTACCCGCAAGGAGCGATTAGTATGACCGATTTTGATGAATACGAAGATGAGCAAGAAGTTGAGCGTCAGCCGCTAGACCCGAATATTCGGAAGCAGTTGCGTGAAGCAGAGAAGGCTCGTAAGGAACTGGAAACAGTCCGAGCAGAACTGGAATCACAGAAACGTGAAGTCCAATTTTCCAAGGCTGGTATCCCAGACACCGGAGTAGGTTCGTTATTCCGCAAGGCGTATGACGGAGAAACCTCAGCAGAGGCAATTCGTGCAGCGGCTCAGGAATATGGAATTCTTCAGTCTGAACAAGTTCAGGAAGTACCATCAAATGACTCAGAACTCGATGCTCTCCGCAGGGCGCAGGGTGCAACTATTGGAAACTCTGGTGCAATGCCAGACCCCCAGCAAATGTATCTTGAAGCACTTGCCTCAGCGTCAACTCCTGAAGAAGTCATGCGAATCGTAGAAGGAGACTCAGGTAAGAAACTGGGTGTCTATTCTTCTCGTGGGTCGTTCTAAGCCTAAAAACTTAAACACCTAAAGAAAAGGAGTTAACCACAATGGTTGACGCATATACAGGTC
>Ga0214172_1000709_pt1 | contig 12532 bp, 17 predicted proteins | sample TroBogEpilimnion_29_FD_153010 | JGI IMG/M metagenome (GOLD analysis project Ga0214172, IMG submission 153010) | Freshwater microbial communities from Trout Bog Lake, WI - 12JUL2007 epilimnion | ecosystem: Environmental > Aquatic > Freshwater > Lake > Epilimnion/Euphotic zone | place: Trout Bog...
TGAGATACGAAAGCTTTATGGAAGAGTTCGTGAATATCTTACAAAGAAAAGGATAAGTGATGCGTAAACGTCGCTTAATGAATCAAATTAATGTGGTGCCTTACATTGATGTGACTTTAGTTTTACTCGTCATTTTTATGGTAACAGCGCCCATGACAAATCCAGGGGTGGTAGAGCTCCCTGAAGTAGGTGAAACATTAAAGCAAACAGGAGCACCCATTGTCATTACAGTCAAACTTAATAACACGATTGAGATTGAAGGTGAGAGTTATACGCGTGATCGACTTTTAAGTCATGTGCAGTCCTTAATTAAAACAACACCTGATCGAGCCCTTGTGATTGCGGCTGATAAGAATGTGAAGTATGACGAAGTGATTAGCCTCATGGATCTTTTAAAACAAAATAATGTGTCTAAAGTGGGCTTACTTTTAAAGCCACAAAAATAAATTAAGACGTGATTAGACCTCAAGAAAAAATCATAGCAAAGCGATCTGCGATTTATGCAGTGAGTGTGCATATTGTTTTAATTCTCATCATGATTGTGAGTTTTGAATGGAGGGTGAAATTGCCTCAAGTAGCCGAAGTGGAATTATGGGATTCTATTCCTCAGCCAAGCTCTAAAGCAATAGAAGCACCTCCAGTTGAAAAAAAAGTTGAGCCAGAACCTGCCAAGCCCGTTCTTAAGCCCTCTAAAGTAGAGGAAATTATTAAATCGCTTACAAGCGATAAAGCTGAGATTAGTTTGAAACAAAAAAAAGAAGAAGAGCGTAAAAAATTAGAGGATCAAAAGAAGAAAGATGATTTAAAAAAAATTCAGGAAGATCTTTTAAAGCAAGATCAATTGGCTAAACTCCAACAGGAATTACTTCAAGACAAATCCAAACCTTCATTAAATCGTCATGAAGATATGAAACAATCCAATCCTAATCCTACCGAGGGTGGAGCTAAACTAGGTGAAATGGATAAATATAAAGTATTAATTCAAAGAAAAATTCAACAAAATGTGAATAAGCAATTATGTGGCACTAGCCCTGTTGAGCTTCAATTCGAAATTGGCTTGATGCCTACAGGTGAATTGATTGGTAATCCTAAAATGTTAAAATCAAGCGGTATTCCAGTGTGTGATGAATCGGTTGAGCGGGCTATTTTTCAATCACAACCTTTACCGGTACCCACAGATACAGATTTATTTTCGAAATTTAAAAATTTAAAACTTAACTTCCATCCTAATGAAAAAATATAATTTCAGTATGCTAAACATATTCAAAATATTTATTTCTTTATACTTTTTTTCTTTTATTCATTCAAATGCATTTGCGATTGAAACGATTGAGATTTCTGGAGGCGGCACCAAGCAAATTAATATTGCAGTGATGCCTTATAAAGAAATTGCTTTAGATAAAACAAATAGTCGTATGCATCAAATTATTGCAGCTGATCTTTATCGCTCAGGATTTTTTAGACCTTTAGATATTGAAGGGTTAGTTAATAAACCATCGATTTTGAGTGAAATTAATTACCCTGAAATGACTGCGATTGAAGCGCAAGTGATGACTTTAGGTCAGGTCGAAATCAACAACAATCGCATGAAAGTGAATTGGTTTTTAGTGGATATTAATAAAAAAACTATTTTAACCACCATGGAATTTTCAGGGCCAGTCGCTCAATATCGCGCGATTGCACATAAAATTTCTGACACGATTTACGAAAAATTAACAGGTATTCCAGGCGTCTTTAGTACCAAAATTTCTTATATTTCAAAAAATAAAGGCCGTTATTCTTTAAATGTGGCAGACGCAGATGGATTTAATGTGCAGTCAGTCGTGGGCTCACCTCAGCCTTTAATTTCGGCAAGATGGTCACCCGATGGTACCAAGTTTGCTTATGTATCTTTTGAAAAGAAAAAACCAATTATTTATATTCAATCTTTAGTGACAGGACAAAGAACAGTAGTAGCTAATTTTAAAGGCAATAACAGCTCTCCTTCGTGGTCACCTGACGGAAGACGTTTAGCGATTGTTTTAACGTATAACGCGAACTCTCAAATTTATTTAATCGATCCTGATGGCTCTAATTTAAAACCACTTATCCAGAGCGCGCATATTGATACCGAGCCTGTATGGTCGCCTGATGGAAAATTTATTTATTTCACATCCGATCGTGGTGGTCGTCCGCAAATTTATAAAGTTTCATCAAGCGGGGGCGAGCCACAGCGCGTCTCATTTGAAGGCAATCAAAACTTAAATCCTAATATTTCACCTGACGGCAAAATGCTTTCTTATGTGATGCAAGACGAAGGTCGATTCAGAGTCGTATTACATGATTTACAAACAGGTCAAATTACGAAAATTACGGATGGCCCTTTTGATGAGGCCCCTAAGTTTTCACCAAATGGGCATGTGATACTATATGCACATAAGATCAACGGATCGGGCGAACTTTCTACCGTATCGATTGATGGGGTGGTTCGCCAATCTTTCAATATTCATGCCGATGATATTAGAGAGCCCGCTTGGGGGCCTTTTGTAAAATAAAAAATTAACTTATGGAGATTTGCAAAATGAAAAAATCACTATTACTTGCATCATTACTTTCATTATTTTTGGTAGGTTGTAGTTCGACACCGATTAATGATGCATCAAAACCTACTGGCCCTTCAGTGTCTAATGACGAAAAAGATCTTGACCTTGCAAGCTTACGCGATCCTAATAATATTTTATCGAAACGAAGCATTTACTTTGATTATGATAAAGATGTCGTAAAAGCTGAATACAAAGATCTCGTTGCAGCACACGCCAAATATGTGTCAACTCATCCAAAAGCAAAAATGACTTTAACAGGTAATACGGATGATCGCGGTTCACGTGAATATAACGTATCACTTGGTCAAAGACGTTCTGTATCAGTGAAGAAATCGATGAATGTATTAGGTGCGCAAGATACACAAATCGAAACGGTCAGTTTCGGTGAAGAGCGTGCAGATACGAATTGTAAAGATGATGCATGCTATGGCAAAGATCGTCGCGTCGATATTTCTTACGAAAAAGAGTAAGCATTAAATATTGATGAAAAAACTCATTCTTTTAGTGTGTTTATGTGTCACACCAGTTCACGCGGCACTTTTTGAAGATACGGAAGCTAGAAAAAAACTTCAAGAGATGCAATTAAAAGAAACGGAGTTAGAAGCGCGTATTGTAAGTCTTGAGGCTGTCATTAAAAGTGGTAGCCTTAACGACATGCTGAATCAAATCGAATTAATGAAACAAGATGTTTCCAAATTAGGTGGCGACATGGAAACACTTCGGCATTTAAGTGCTACGGTTGAGCAGCGCCAGAAAGATCTTTATCAAGACCTAGATGGCAGACTCCGAAAGATTGAAGAAAAATCAATGGGAACTGGTTCAGCTTTACCTAACAAAGTCGCTGAAACACCTTCAATACCTGAAGTGAAAGCACCGTCAGATCAAGAAGTTTTTGATCAAGCCAATCAACTTTTAGATGGCATGAAATATAAAGAGGCCTTCCAGGCCTTCACTGACTTTATTAAACAATTTCCTAATAGTGCTTTATTACCTGATGCTAAATATGGCTTAGCGAATGCGCAATTTAGTTTAAAGAATTACAAAGCTTCTGTCGGTACTTATCAAAAACTATTGGATCAACATCCAGATTTTGCAAAAAATCCAGAAGCGCTACTTGGTCTAGCTAACGCGCAAATTCAATTAGCACTTATTCCTGAAGCTAAAAAAAGTTTAAAGGATTTGATTAAAAAATACCCTAAGAGTGATGTAATTCAAAACGCGCAAAAGCGTTTAAAAGTATTAGAAAGTATTAAGCCTTAATATTTCTACCCTTTAAATTTTTGTCTTAAATTCCTAAACGTGGCACAACTTAAAATCTTTGAAATTTTTTATTCGCTACAAGGTGAATCTTCTCGCGTGGGATTGCCTACGATTTTTATTCGCTTAAGCGGATGTCCAATGCGTTGCCATTATTGTGATACAGCTTATGCTTTCCAAGGTGGTGTGATGATGGATATTGATGACATCATGGAGACAATCAAAAAATACAACACACGCTATGTCACAGTCACAGGGGGCGAACCCTTAGCGCAAAAAGAAGTATTAAGCCTTCTAAAAGTTTTAGCGGATCAAAATTATGATGTGTCCCTTGAAACGGGGGGTGGGATTTCTATTAAAGAAGTGGACCCTCGCATTAAAATTATTTTAGATATCAAAACACCTGAATCAGGCGAAGAGAAAAAAAATCATTGGGAAAATCTAAATCTCATTCATGCAAAAGATGAAATTAAATTTGTGCTTTGTAGTCGTGAGGATTACGACTGGGCCAAAAAAATACTTGATCAATATAAGTTAACCGAAAAATGCCATGTTTTATTTTCACCGGTGTATCAAAAACTTAACGCAACTGATTTAGGGAATTGGATTTTGCAAGATCAACTCCCTGTGCGCTTGCAAATTCAATTACATAAATTACTTTGGGGAGAAAAGCCCGGTGTCTAAAGCGGTAGTTCTTTTATCGGGCGGGCTTGATTCTGCCACGACCTTAGCGATCGCAAAAAGTGAGGGCTATGAATGTTACGCTTTGAGTGTGAATTATCACCAACGTCATATTGCGGAACTCGAAGCTGCTAAAAAAATTGCCATTCAATTTAACGTTAAAGACCATAAAACAGTTGAGATGGATTTAAGTTGGATGCTCACTTCAGCGCTCACTAATCCTGATTTAAAAGTGCCGACCGAATTAAGCACCCACATTCCTATTACTTACGTGCCTGCTCGCAATACTTTAATGCTGTCGCTAGCTTTAGGATGGGCAGAAGTGATCGGTGCCCATGACATTTTTATAGGCGTGAATGCCGTCGATTATTCAGGCTACCCTGATTGCAGACCCGAATATATTGAGCAATTTCAAAAAATGGCCAATTTAGCGACTAAATCGGCTATCGAGGGTCAAACCATCCAACTGCATACCCCGCTAATTAATTTATCTAAAGAAGCCATCATTGCTAAAGGTATTACATTGGGTGTGAATTATGGTTTAACAGTCTCTTGTTATCAGGCTGATCAAGCAGGCTTAGCTTGTGGCATCTGCGACTCTTGTCGTTTAAGGCAAAATGGCTTTAAAGCCGCTGGGATTGATGATCCTACCCCTTATCAATAGGTAAAAAGAGACCTTAAATTCTTGTCTTTAAAGTGATTTTGCTTGCCAAATATGCCAAAAATAGCGTAAAATCCGCCCCTTTCTTAAGAAAATTTTTAACTAATTAAAGAGTGTAAATTATGGTAATTATTCGACTTTCTAGAGGCGGTTCAAAAAAGACCCCTTTTTACAATGTAGTAGTGGCAGATTCAAGAAATCGCCGCGACGGACGCTTTATTGAGCGTATTGGTTTTTATAACCCAATGGCTAAAATTGGCACCGAAGCACTTCGTATTGATAACGAACGTGTCACACATTGGAAAGGTCATGGCGCACTCCTCTCAGATTCAGTAAATCGCTTAGTTAAACTGCACTCAAAAGGCCCAGAAGCAATTGTGGCTTTAAAGAAAAAAGATGCAGACAAAGTAGAAGCGAGAAAAGCTAAAGAAGCGGCTAAAAAAGCTGAAGAATTAAAAGCAGCAATGGAAGCTAAAGAAGCAGAAGAAAAAGCTAAAGCAGCAGAAGCTGCAGCAGCTCCTGCACCAGAAGCAGCGCCAGTTGAGGCAGCTCCAGAAGCGGCCCCAGTAGAAGCAGCAGCTCCTGAAGTGGCACCAGAAGCAGCTCCAGCTGAGGCGACTGAACCACCAGCTGAAAGCGCTTAATGTTTTGATTCACTTGTGAATACAAGTGATATGAGTGAGATAGAAAAATTTATCATGGCACGCATCAGTGGGCCATATGGTGTCAAAGGTTGGATTAAGATTCAGCCCTTCACGGTAGATATCCATCAACTTCTGAATAAAAAAGAGTGGCTTATTGGAGATGAAAAATCATCGATAAGTTACCCAATCGAAACATCAAAAATACATGGCAATAGTATTGTCGCTAAGTTAGTGAATGTTGATGATCGAGACGCAGCATTCGGGTTAAAGAATAAAACAATTTTAATACCCAAACATGAATTGCCTGCCTTAGAAAAAGGCGAATATTACTGGAATGATTTGATGGGGCATAAAGTCATCAATCAACAGAAAGAACATTTAGGTGTCGTTCAAACATTTCTGGAAACGGGAGCGAACGATGTCTTAGTCGTAAAGGGCGATAAAGAGTATTTAATTCCCTTTATTCCACATGTAATTTTAAATGTGGATATGGCAAAAAAAGAAATTGAAGTCGACTGGGATAAAGATTTTTAAATGAAACCTTTGTCTTTTGATGTGGTGACACTTTTTCCTGAGATGTTTCAAGCATTAAAGGATTTTGGTATTACCTCTCGCGCATTTCATGAAGCGTTTATCGATTTAACGTTATGGAATCCAAGAGATTTTACAAGTGACGCACATCGCACAGTAGATGATAGGCCTTATGGCGGCGGCCCAGGCATGCTAATGATGGTTGAGCCTTTGAAGAAGGCCATTGATGCCGCTAAAAAAGCGCAAATGAATAAAGGCATTCAAGATGTAAGAGTGATTCATTTATCCCCAAGAGGATTACCACTCACACATCAAAAAGTAATGGAATTGTCTCGCACTTCAGGACTCATTTTTTTAGCGAGTCGTTATGAAGGGGTTGATGAGAGACTGATTGAAAGTAGTGTGGATGAAGAAATTTCAATTGGTGATTACGTATTAAGTGGCGGGGAATTACCTACCATGGTGGTGATGGATGCCATTATTAGGCAGCTACCAGGGGTGTTAGGAGATGATAATTCGGCCATTGAGGATTCGTTTGTGAATGGCTTACTTGATTGCCCTCACTATACGAGACCCGAAGTGTATGAAGGATCTAAGGTGCCGGATGTATTATTGTCGGGTAACCATGCTAGAATTAGCGCCTGGCGATTACAGCAATCGTTAGCGTTAACCAAGGTCAGACGACCTGATTTGTTGGCCGCAAGGCTGTTGACTAAAGAAGAGACTCGGCTGCTTGAAGAAATAGATAAGCAGGAACAAGACTCTATATAACTAAAAGGAACGGATTATGGCAGATATTATTCAATTATTAGAGCAAGAAGAAATTGCTCGTCTAGGTAAAACCATCCCTAACTTTGCACCAGGCGACACAGTTGTAGTGGGTGTAAACGTGGTCGAAGGTACGAGAAAACGTGTGCAGCTTTACGAAGGTGTTGTGATTTCAAAAAGAAATCGCGGCCTCAATTCAGCATTCACTGTGCGTAAGATTTCATCCGGTGAAGGTGTTGAGCGTACATTCCAAACTTATTCTCCTTTAATCGCATCAATCGAATTAAAACGTCGCGGTGATGTGCGTCGTGCAAAACTTTATTACTTACGTGAACGTTCAGGTAAATCTGCACGTATCCGTGAAAAATTAGATGCGCGTGAAAAAGAAATTATTCAAGACATTCCAAAAACAGAAACGCCTAAGGCGGCAGCGCCTGAGGGAGCTCCCGATAAGGCAGCTGAGTAATTTAAAAAGCCCCGTTAAAGCGGGGCTTTTTTATTTGTGTTAATCTTTTTGTATGGTGAAGAAAACACGAGATCCCATTGTCATTTCTGATGACGAAAAAAAAGTCATCGATCAATTTATTGATCACTTATGGCTTGAGGATGGTTTAGCCAAAAATACGCTAGAGAGTTATCGTTTTGATTTAATGCAATTCTCAGAATTTTTAAATCGCGAGTTTAAAAAAATATTATTAGAAGTTAGAGAAAGCGACATTCAAGGTTATCTTGCGAATAAATTCAGTCATGTAAAAGCGAGAAGTATTTCAAGATTGATCGCAACACTTCGACGTTTCTACCGTTATCACTTACGTGAACGTCATATTGAAGAAGATCCCACACTGCATATTGAAGCCCCAAAATTACCAAAATCACTTCCTAAAAGTTTAAATGAAACTGAAGTCGAATCTCTTTTAAAAGCCCCTGAGGTTGGAACACCTTTAGGTCTCCGCGATCGCGCGATGTTAGAACTTCTTTATGCATGTGGATTGCGTGTGACCGAACTCATTAGTTTAAGAGTGACTGAGGTGAGTCTTACTGATGGTGTGATTCGTGTGACAGGTAAGGGAAGTAAAACAAGATTAGTCCCCATGGGTGAAATTGCTGTTGAATGGATAGATCGTTATTTAAAAGAAGCAAGGCCTCATATTCTTAATCAAAAAGTATCAGATGATTTATTTGTCACACAGCGTGGAGAATTGATGACGCGACAATCATTTTGGCATTTAATTAAACGCTATGCCTTCATTGCAGGCATTCAAAAAACATTATCGCCGCATGTATTACGTCATGCTTTTGCAACACACTTACTTAATCATGGTGCAGATTTACGTGTGGTTCAAATGTTATTGGGACACGCAGATATTTCAACGACACAAATTTATACACATGTGGCACGTGAGCGCTTGAAAAAACTTCACGAAACACATCATCCCAGAGGTTAAGTGCGCACACCTTTTTCGAAGATGACACCCACCGCTTTTACTTGCGGCAAGATTTGCGGTTTTGAAATTTTAAGTTTGATCCAAGGCGATTTAAATTCTTTTTCTAGTGTTTCAATAATGAGGTGCGCTAAAGGCTCTAATAATTTAAACGTGTGATTTGATGAGATAGATTTAATTCGTTCACTCACAACAGCATAATCGATGGTATCTGTAATTAAATCAGAAGTCGCTGAAGTCATTTTAGGTAAAGTCATTTCAAGATCAATAAGCAACGTTTGCGGTAAGGCACGCTCCCATTCAGAGACACCAATAATCGTTTCAATTTTCATCTCTTCTATAAAAATAAGTGGGGCCGTCATGAGTGCTTCAAAAAATTGTAAAATAGAGCTTTCATTATAAAGTGATTTTCAAATGATGAACGTGATTTACCTTCTTTTTAGTTATCTCATTGGCGCTATTTCATTTGGCATTGTGATGAGCCATCTTTTTTCTCTGCCTGATCCTCGAACCATAGGTTCTAAAAATCCAGGTGCAACGAATGTTTTACGAACGGGTAAAAAACTAGCGGCTTTATTAACTCTTTTAGGCGATGCTTTAAAAGGTGCTTTAACGGTAGGCTTAGCCCAATACTTTGAATTATCTTCACTGATGGTAGGACTTATTGCGATTGCAACCCTCATAGGACATGTATTTCCAATTTACTATGGCTTTAAAGGAGGCAAGGGTGTTGCCACAGCCGCAGGTATTCTCTTTATGTTTTCGTGGGTCATGGGGCTTACAGTATTAGGGATATGGCTCGGTGTATTTTTTATTTGGCGTTATTCATCTCTGGCCGCCATCATCGCAGGAAGCTTATCCCCTGTGATTGGATTTTTTTACGGCATTGATTTTTATGAATTGATTGCTTCATCCATGATCGCTCTCATTTTGATTCTGCGTCATATGGAAAATATCAAACGCTTGATTGATGGCACTGAATCAGGCTTTAAAAATAAGAAATAATTCTTACGCGAGTTGCCATCTAGGTTTCACCGAAAAACCAAGATCACGCTTTAAAGAAGTTTCCAATCGCATTGCACCAGCAAAAGCAATCATCGCTCCGTTGTCTGTACAAAATTCTAAGCGCGGAAAAAATACCTCATAATTTTTTTGAGTTAATTCAGTTTTTAATTTTTGACGTAATTGTTTATTAGCGCCTACACCGCCTGATACAACTAGTTGTTTTAAATTGGTTTGATCTAATGCAGATAAACATTTTTTAGTTAAAACATCTGTGATCGCCTCTTGAAATGCAAACGCAACATTGGCTTTAATTTCATCTGTTAAATTTTCTTGCGCGCGAATGAGATGAAGTACTGCTGTTTTTAATCCGCTAAAACTAAAATTTAAATCTTTGGTGTGAATAAGAGGTCTTGGTAAATCAAAATGAGATTTACCTTTTTCAGCTAAAAGAGATAAAGCCAAACCACCTGGATAACCTAAACCTAATAATTGTGCAGTTTTATCAAAAGCTTCCCCTGCGGCATCATCTAAAGTATCCCCAATGATTTCGTATTGACCCATTTTTTTCACATGAATAATTTGTGTGTGACCACCTGAAACAAGGAGTGCCAAAAAAGGAAAAGTGGGAGCATCTTTTTCCAGTAAGGGTGCTAATAGATGGCCTTCTAAATGGTGGATCGGGATAGTAGGAATTTGAAGCGAAAAAGCCAAGGCTTCAGCAAGTGAACTCCCGACTAACAAAGCCCCAGATAAACCAGGCCCTTGGGTATAGGCGATCGCATCAATCGCCTCTTTTTTAGCTCCCGTTTTCTTAAAAAGAGTCTCAAGGAGAGGCAAAATAAGTCTAATATGGTCTCGGGACGCTAATTCAGGAACCACCCCACCATAAGCCTCATGAAGGTCGACCTGGGAATGGAGGGCGTGGCCTAAAAGACCTTTTTCACTGTCAAAAAGGGCCAATCCGGTCTCGTCACAGGAGGTTTCAATACCAAGTACCAACATGGGGTTAAGGCTCAAAAAAGATTGATAAATGAATAGATTAGCATTAAAATAATGGACTTTTCCAAAATTCCATTTGGGAAAAACACACAAAAACGCATTATTTAAAATAAGAGAGTTTAATGTCAACAGTACGTGTAAAAGAAAACGAGCCATTCGACGTAGCACTTCGTCGTTTCAAGCGCTTAATTGAGAAGACCGGTCTTATCAACGACTTACGTGCGCGTGAGTTCTATGAGAAGCCAACGTGGGAACGTAAACGTAAAGCTGCTGCTGCAGTGAAACGTCAGTACCGTCGTCTTCGCAATCAAATGCTCCCCCCAAAATTATTCTAATTTTTTAAGATGTCCTTAAAAGTAAAAATTACTGAGGACATGAAGGAAGCTATGCGCGCTAAAGACGTTGTTCGTCTTGGCACGATTAGACTTCTTCAATCCGCTATTAAACAACGTGAAGTCGATGAACGCATTGAATTGACTGATCCGGACGTGATGGCCGTGATTGAAAAAATGTTAAAACAACGTCGTGATTCCATTGAGGCTTATGAGTCGGCAGCAAGACTAGATCTAGCGGATGCTGAAAAAGCTGAAGTAGTGATTTTACAAAGCTACCTCCCGCAAGCTCTAAGTGATGCAGAAGTGAGTAGCATTTTAGATGCCGCAATTAAAGCCGCGAATGCGACAAGCATTAAAGAGATGGGTCAAGTGATGGCGATCGTTAAACCTCAAGTGGTGGGTCGTGCAGATATGGGTAAATTATCAGCGCTGATCAAACAAAAGCTCGGTTAAAAATTCAATATAAAAAATTAAAAAAATGATGAGGGAGCTTAAGGCTCCTTTTTATTTTTAAGCTATGATTAAACGCATATGATTCCAGAGTCATTCATTCAAGAACTTTTAAATCGTGTCGATGTCATCGATGTCATCGATAAAAGTGTGCCTTTAAAAAAAGCAGGTAGTAACTATGTCGCTTGCTGTCCTTTCCATCAAGAGAAGTCACCTTCATTTACGGTAAGCCCTTCCAAGCAGTTTTATCACTGCTTTGGTTGTGGTGCGCATGGCTCCGCTTTAAGTTTTCTCATTGAATATCAAGGCATGAGCTTTGTGGATGCTGTGGAAGATCTTGCTAAATCAGTTGGCTTAACCGTCCCCCAAGACACACAAAAAATTTCACCTGAAGCCAAAGAAAAAAATTTAGCTTTAGGTGAGGCATTACAAATGGCTTCTCAGTATTATCAAAGTGCTTTGAAAAAATCAGAACGCGCGATTGAGTATTTAAAAAAACGTGGACTCACAGGACAAATCGCTAAAACATTTCAATTAGGTTACGCACCTGAAGGCTGGCAAAACTTAGAAAGCATATTTAAAAAATACGATGACGAAGCACTTAATATTGCAGGCCTTGTTTTAAAGAACGATCAAGGGAAACGCTACGATCGTTTTCGTGATCGCATCATGTTTCCGATTCACAATATGAAGGGCGAAATTATTGGATTCGGCGGGCGTGTGATTAATCCTGAAGACACTCCTAAATATTACAACTCACCCGAAACCCCACTTTTTCAAAAGAGCCAAGAGCTCTACGGTCTTTTTGCAGCGCGCCGATCCATTCGTGAAAAAGGCTGTGTGTTGGTTGTGGAAGGCTATATGGATGTTGTGGGTCTCGCACAATTTGGTGTGATGAATTCAGTTGCAACATTAGGTACGGCGACATCTGCATTTCATATTAAAAAATTAATGCGTCAAACCGATACGATCATTTTTTGTTTTGATGGCGACAATGCTGGTAAAGCGGCAGCATGGCGCGCTATGCTGAATGCTTTGCCTAGCGTGAATGACAAGGTTGTTTTGAAATTCTTATTTTTACCTGAAGAACATGATCCTGATAGCTTTATTAGAGCGCATAGCAAAGAAGCATTTGAAACGATGATGCATGATGCGATGCCTTTGTCACAATATTTAA
>Ga0214172_1000713_pt1 | contig 12447 bp, 14 predicted proteins | sample TroBogEpilimnion_29_FD_153010 | JGI IMG/M metagenome (GOLD analysis project Ga0214172, IMG submission 153010) | Freshwater microbial communities from Trout Bog Lake, WI - 12JUL2007 epilimnion | ecosystem: Environmental > Aquatic > Freshwater > Lake > Epilimnion/Euphotic zone | place: Trout Bog...
GGCACAAGGCCGCGCACACAACCAGCGGCTGGCGTAACATCTGGAAGGAGGAAGTCCGGCTTGATCCGGTGAACGCCGGGGATCGCATTATCTGGAAGCTGGCGCTGCCCGCCAAAATCAGTGCGCTCGGGGTGATTGGACAGAAGGAAGGGGTGAAGTGGACGCGCATGATCCGCAAAGGGGGGACCCGCACAACGAATGCCGACGCGCACGATGCGGAAACGGCCATTACCGAACTCGTCCGGGCTGCTGAAACCCAAAGTTCGTTGTTACCAGTGCTGGCCTACTACGGGGCGGGGCGAAACTGGCTGCCGACAAACAAGCGTTCCAATGCCCGCCCCTCGACCAACAAGCCGCAACAATTCGATGCGTATCGCAACTGTCTGGACACACGCATACGCGGCGAGGAGCTGAACGAGTGGTTTTTGTTTGAAACCGCAGCGGCCAACGGCCATAGCGATGGCCGACCGGGTTATCGTGCCGTCAAACATGCGGTCCTCAATTGCATCCCGGAAGCGGATGGATTGCGCTACGCCGCCGATTTGAAGCAGATTGTTTTGTCCATTGGTGGAAACGAACAACCGTTTTACAACCTGAGCGCGGGCCAGCAAATGATGCTGGCCATGGTGGCGGACATTGCGATCAAGGCGGTAACGCTTAATTCTTATCTTCTGGGTCCGGGCCAGCCGGGCGCGGAAGACCCGATTCAAGTTTTGGAGCGGTCGCCGGGAGTGGTGTTGATTGACGAATTGGATGTTCACCTGCACCCGATCTGGCAACGGCGCGTGGCGACTGATTTGAAGCGGATTTTCAAGAATATTCAATTTGTCTGCACCTCGCATTCACCGCAGGTCATCGGGGAGGTGAAGCCGGAGGAGGTGCGGCTGTTGCAACCGCAGCGCGCGGACAGCCCCGCCCAATCATATGGCATGGATTCCAACTGGATTATCGAAGTGCTCATGGGTGGAGCTGAACGCAATCAATCGGTGAAGGAGCGGCTGGAAAACATTTTTTCCCTGATTGACCGCAAGGAACTGGCGGCAGCCGAGGAGGAAATTGTGAAGCTGCGAAGCGAGACGGGCAATTCCGACCGGCTACAGCGGGCCGCTTCGCTTATTGAACGCATCAAAACTCTGGGGCGATGAGGTGGATAGATAAAACCGGTCCAATGCCACAGGCGTTGGAACAATTTCTCAACAACCAGCGCCCCGTTGGCCTGGGTCTGGACTACCACAGTTTTACCAGGAAACGCGAACTGCGTCAGGAGTTGGTCGCCCAGCAGCATGGTCTTTGCGCGCTGACTGGAGGGCCGATTGATGAACGATTGGGGGCAGTCGCTCCGGATGGACAGGTAACCGCAGCATCCGGGGCAAGGCTCAAAATCAAAGTCCACAATGCCCACCTAAAACCTCAATCCGTCTGTCGGCAGGAAATCATTGCTCGCGGCGACGAGCCGGGAAGGGTTGTGGGCGAAGACATGGATCATCGTAACATCGTGGCCGCTTTGTTGATTGAAGGCGCGGCCGACGAAATGTTTGGGGCGGCGGCGCAAGAAAACCACCTGCTTCAAGTTAAACCAACCGATCCCGGCTGTGATGACCGGTTTTATTTCGATGGCAATGGCGGGATTGACGGGCGGGATGGCGACGCCCAACAGACTGTCGAGACATTGAAACTCAAGCATCGGACGTTGGAAGGCTGGCGCAGAGAAGCCATTGAGGTGTTCATTGATCCCGCAAAAATTCAATCGCCAGCCGACTTGGATGCAATTATAGCAGCCATGGAAACACCGGCACATGGAAGACTCCCGGCCTATTGTTTTGCCATCAACCAAGTCGCCAAACGCCTGAAACTGTAGTCTTAAAAGTCCGTTGAAGACAACGGCTCCGGATGCGCAAGGTCGCCAAATTTGGTTGAAACAGCCCATCAAGGGTTGTGGAACACGGGCGCATTACGCGCGCGATTGCGGGTTTTGTATGGCTTGGATTCTAAATAATCCACCGATGAGAATTTAATCATGAAACAACAACACGATGGCTGGCCGATGGATGAAGTCGCGGAAATCAAGAAGAAGCAATTTGTCAGCCTGGTGGCGCAGCTTGCCGGTTTGCGTGACCTGCAATATGCAAACGATTTGTCCCCGGGTGTCGTTGACTTGGCCCAAAAGGTTGTGGGCCTGAATCTGCCGTCAAACCGGTTGCGCGCGGCAGCCATTTTTGTTGATTACATCTACGGGTTTCCGGCCGACAAACGCAATTTTGGCGCACCCAAATGGGTGTCGGCCAAGGAACTGCTTCCAAAGGAGGAACGTGGTTCACTGGTTTGCACCGGGTTCAAGGATGTTTCGTCTTTGGCGGAAAAAGATGTCGTGGTGCTGGTTGCTGATATTCCAGAGCGGGGATTGCACGCAGGCATGGCGGGCATTGTCAGAGAGGTGCCATCCGAGGATGACGGCGAATATTCCTATCTGGTTGAATTTGGTGAACCGGAGGACAGCGTCAGCCAGAAAATCGAAGTTTTGCCGGCTTTGCTCCGCCGTCCGCGACCAGGCGATTTTTTGGAAAACTACCGCTGCTAGCCCAATAAGACTACCATGGCCGACAAATTTCACAACGCCTGCAAACAACCGGTCACGTCCGTAACGCTTCGTTCCTGGAACGATATTCACTCGTATCTTAAACCCGGCTGGATCTATCGAGGGCAAAAATCAAAAGACTGGCCGCTCATGACTTCTCTGGAACGGTGCTGTGACCGCGAGCAGATCAAGCCCAAGGATCGTGTTTTTATTGAAGCCGAACTTTTTCGGGACTTTCGGCGGGCATATCACCAATATGCCCGGCATATCCCCGCTCCGGACTCGACCATTGAGTGGATTTCTCTCATGCAGCATCACGGCGCACCCACGCGGCTGCTCGACTTCACCTACTCCATTTACGTTGCCGCATATTTCGCTTTGGAATGTGCCGATGCCGATTGTGCGGTATGGGCGGTGCGTGGACCATGGGCGTTAGCACAGTCCATAGCCGCCTTCCATCACGCGGGCAAACGATCGGCAAAGCGCCTGCGAATGGCGACGCAGGAATTTCACGACAAGCTTTACCATGAATTGCTTTTGAAAAAGCCATCCACAAGGGCCGCCGTTCCGTTGAATCCATTCCGCCTCAACGAACGGCTGCGAACCCAAAGGTCCGCGTTTATTGCCCCCGGCACGGTGTCGCACAGCTTCATGGACAATCTTTACGCCCTTGAAGGATATGCCCAGGGCAACAATTGTATCAAGATTGAGATACCCAAAAAGCTGCGAGTAGAAGCGATCGAGCAACTGTTCGCCATGAACATTTCACGAACCAGCCTGTTCCCGGGATTGGACGGTTATGCCGGGTCACTTGGCATTTTTCATCCTTCATTCAGGCCAGATCCATACAAACAGAAGTGATAACCGCTGTTTTTGCAACGAACCTGAAACAATCAAAACCGCTGCGGTTAATTTTGCACCCGTGGTTGGCCGATGCACTGGGTCAGGTAGCCATTCACGCCCACCGCCATCGTCCGTTGGTGAACAATTAACGGGCAAAGTTTTGCGCCTCGGCCATCACCCGTTTCACCGCCAGCTGAACATGGTCGGCATCCTGTTCAATCCCAATGCAGCTGCGGTTCAACCTGGCACACGCGACCGCCGTCGTGCCACTTCCCAAAAACGGGTCGAGCACCAGGTCGCCTTCGTTGGTCGAGGCCAGCAGGCAGCGCTCTATCAGCGCCACCGGTTTCTGCGTGGGATGTCGGCCCAGGGATTTTTCCGTCCGTCCCGGTGCGGAAAATCGCCAGACCGTTTTCATCTGTTTGCCAGTGACCGCCTTCATGGCGGCATAATTAAAACAGTGTTTGCTCTGCTCGTTCTTGGCCGCCCACAGCACGGTCTCGGTGCTATGGGTGAAGTAGCGGCAGCTCAAGTTCGGTGGCGGGTTGGGTTTTTCCCACGCGATGTCGTTGAGAATCTTGAAGCCCAGTTGCTGCATGGCGTAACCGATGGAGAAAATAACATGGTGTGTGCCGGTCACCCAGAGCGTTCCATCAGGTTTGAGCACACGCTGGCAGCGGCGCAGCCATTCCAGATTAAACTCGTGATTCAAATCAGGGCCGCGGGATTTATCCCAAGCGCCCTTGTCCACCTTGACCCGTTGTCCGCCCCGGCAGGAAGTGCCACCGTTGGAGAGAAAATACGGTGGATCGGCAAAAATAGCATCGAAGCGCCCCTCGGGATATTTCGCCTCAATTCCGTCGAGGATCTCGAGGGAATTCCCCTGAAAAATCCAGATGCCGCTGGTGGCGTCGTGACTGGTTTGAACCTGGGCGCGTTTTCGAGTTCCTGAATCAGCAAATCTCCCAAGGGAGCCAAAGCCGGCGGACGATGTTGTCGGAATACAACATCGCAGTCTCGCTGGTTGGATAATCTCCCCGGTCATTTTAAATCACAAGAAGGCCCAAAAAATCAGCCATCAACGTCTGACGGCATGAACTCGCGGCAAGCCGTTGGTTGCCCTCGGCAACCCAGCGTCAAATCACTGCCCGATTTAAGCCCAATAAATTCAGTTCAATTGCAGCCCATTCTGCATGAGCGCGGCGTCGCAGCTGGGCACATGATACCGGACCACCCTTCGTTTCTTGATGAACACCAGCAGACCGGCATCGGTCCAGGTTTGAATCGTGCGCAGACACACGCCATAGCGCTGCGCCAGCACCTGCTTGGTGACGAAGAGTCGGTCGGCACCTGGAGCTGTTGGTTCAATTGGGTTCATATGGCTCCTTTCGATTCGAAGCTTGCAGCAGCCGGCGGTCGCATTCCGCCGGGTCGTAATACTTCTTCAGCTTTCGCCCACAGCTGCGGATGAAGCCCCGCGCCTCCCACGCCTCCACGGTGCGGATACTGATCATGTAGCGGTCGGCCAGACCAGACTTGTCCAGCCCGGTGATTGCCTCCGTTGTATTTAATGGTTCATTCATAATTACGGCGGGCAAATTTCGCCCACCTTAACTCATTATAGGAACCGGCATCTCCGTTTGCCGAAAAATCTTCAACAAAGTTATTTGGCACAGAATGCATGGGGTCAAATCTTGAACCACTCTTCGGCGGTCTCTCGTGAAATCGCAGCTCGTGACTGGTAGTTTTTCTTGATCATCTTCGCACTGGTGCCGCACTCCTCGGCAACCTTGTCCATGTTGTCCGTGATGATCAACCGATAGGTGATGTAGGAATTTCTGAACGCGTTGCGCTTGTATGGCACACCGGCTTTCTCGGTGATGCGTGCCCAGGCGCGCGTGAGCGAATTGGCCGTCGGCCAATCCACCGATACCCGCTCGCGTTTGGATTCGGCGGGATAAGCCGCCAAGCGCGTCTGCAGGTTGGGGAGCAGCGGCACCCGACGGGCGCAAATTTTGCCCACGGCGTCAGGCACTTTCAGGCAGCCTTCCGGTTCCGCCACCATCACCCACCAAAGCCGTGTGACCTCCTCCGTGCGGGCACCAGAGAACGCCTTAATCTCAAGCGTCGGGCGTAGCGTGTCATCGGCTGCGACCAGAATTTTCCGCAGTTCCTCCGGCGAATAAATGTCGAACGGCTGCAGCAAATCAATCGCCTGCTGCTCAGAGGTGATCTGGCTGCGGGCGTCGCGAAAGTCTGTCGTGGTGGCGGCGGCGTGGAGGATGCCGTGTGGCAGGAACCCTTTTTCCTGAGCAAAATTATAAAATGCGATGACACCTTTACGGTGATTGTTCTTGTTACGCGCACTGCCGCCCAAGCGGGCAAAATACGCATCCATCTCCGGGGTTTGAATCGCGCTGATCAGGCCGGGGAAGGTATCGACGAAAGTGCCCACATAACGTTTAACGTCACGCAGGTGATAAATTCCCACGCCGCGTTTGGTGAGGTGCTGGAGGTATTCGGCATACACGCTTTCAATCGTAGCGCCATGCCGGACGCGCTGCCCGTGGCTGTTGAAAAAATCCACCGCTTCCTCCAGCGTGCCGGTTTTGAGCCGCTGTTGAAGCTCGCCATATTTCCGGCACACTTCATCCACCTCCAGACCAAGAGATTCGCTTTTCACCTGAGCCAGGGTGTAGATGCGGCGATCCTTTTCGGTGAAGTAGAGGGCGCGTGAACCATCACGATGCAGGCGTCCGGCAATTTCTTTGGCCAGCGCCTTCGCTTTTTCCAGCGTGTTGCGGCGCTGAAAAATCCGCCGGTTGCCTTCGTAATGCACGACCTGAAACGACTCGTAGGTTTTGGAATCTGGAACGCTCTCCGGCTGACTTGAATCAGCCGCTGCCGGCTTGGCTTCTGGCCTGACGGTAACGGGCGAAGCGTAAATGGAAATCGTCACCGATCCGACCGTAACGGTCGCAACCGGTTTTCGCTCGCAAGATGAAACACCAATCTCCATGGCTAGTTATATTGGGATTGGGTGTTGCTGCAACGAACCCGGGTGATTTTGTTGAGAAAATAATTTCCAAACCCGCGCGAACGGGCAGGAAAAAGCACGACCGAGAAAGGTCGCCGACCCAGAGGAAAATCAGCCGGCGGAAGGCGCCGGGCTGTGGCAAAACTGTTGCAAAAACCGGCTAACCTTACAAACCCCTTGAAAACATTGGAGCGGGCGAAGGGAATCGAACCCTCGTGAGCAGTTTGGAAAACTGCCGTTCTACCATTGAACTACACCCGCAACCCCGGCAATGCTACCGCCCTGCCATCACTTGTCAATCCGTGCGTGGCACCATTTGACTTTACCCGGAAAATCTCTCGCCAGAACGCGGCCGCCGGCTGCCCTTGCCTGGGCAGGAGCACCCGGGCAAACTGGCGGGGCGGCTCCAGTGCGATCCCGTTCTGACGCACTTGCTTCGACTTGCCCCCGCGGCTAGACTGGCCGCGATGAATTCGCTGCTTCTCACCGGCGGGCGCGTGGTTGATCCCGCCAACCAATTGGATGCCATTGCCGACGTTTTGATCCTTAACGGCACCATCGCCGCCATCGGCAAAAACCTCGCGGCCCCCGCCGGCGTGACCACCCTGAACGCGACGGGGAAAATTGTTTCGCCCGGGCTGATTGATTTGCACGTCCACTTCCGCGAACCGGGCCAGACGGCGAAGGAAACCATCGCCTCCGGCACGGCGGCGGCGGCGCGCGGCGGGTTCACCTCCGTCGTGTGCATGCCCAACACCTCGCCCGCGATTGATTCCGCCGGCACGGTGGCGCTCATCCGCGAACGCGCGGAACGGGAAGGTCTGGTCAATGTGTTCGTCAGCGGCGCCATCACCAAGGGGATTGCGGGCGAAGAGCTTGCACCCATCGGCGGCCTAAAAAAAGCCGGTGTCATCGCGATTACGGACGACGGCCATTGCGTGCAGAACAACGACCTAATGCGCCGCGCCTGCGAGTACGTGAAGATGTTCGACCTGCCGCTGTTCGATCATTGCCAGGATTACTCACTGGTGACGGATGGCGTGATGCACGAAGGTTATTGGAACCTGGCGCTGGGTCTGCGCGGCTGGCCGGCGGCGGGCGAGGAGATGATTGTGGCCCGGAACATCCTGCTGGCGGAGCTGACCGGCGCAAAAATCCATTGCCAGCACCTGAGCGCGGCCGCCAGTGTGCGGCTGATTCGCGACGCCAAGAAACGCGGCGTGTCTATCTCCGGCGAGGCCTGTCCGCATCACTTCACTTTGACGGACGCAGCGGTGGCCGGCAGCGAAAAATTCTGGTCGGACGATGGAAAAATGCTCGCGGCAGGACAAAACGGCAAGGTGCCGGAATGGCCAGCCTATGACACGAATTTCAAAATGAATCCCCCGCTCCGCTCGGCGCAGGATCGCGAGGCGATTTTAGAGGGCCTGGCTGACGGCACGATCGAGATTTTGTGCAGCGACCACGCGCCGCACTGCGATTACGAGAAAGAGGTGGAGTTTGACTACGCGCCCTTCGGCATCACCGGCCTGGAAACCGAACTGGCGCTCGCGCTGATGCAGCTCGTCCACACGAAACGAATTTCGCTGACGGACATGATTGCGAAGTTCACCATCAATCCCGCGCGGCTGCTGAACCTGCAGAAAGGCACGCTGAGCGTTGGCGCCGACGCGGATGTGACCGTGTTTGACGCGGATGCCGAATGGATTTATCAGCGCGACGATTCTGCGAGCAAATCCAAGAACAATCCGTTTTTCGGCTGGAAGCTCAAAGGCAAAGCCGTGGCCACTATCGTCGGTGGAAAAGTGGTGTGGTTGGAAGCCGCTGAAGCGGTTACGAATTAGTTCACGTCAGTGGGCTCAGCCGACGGCGCAGCGGGTGGTTCCTCTACGGCTGGCTTGGGTTCATCGTTCAGTTCCATCTGCTGCAGCTGCTCCGGCGGCGCCGTGGCCAAGCCAGCCTCCACCGTGATGGGCGCGGGCGGACGTTCGACGGGAATGCGGCGCAGTTCGTCGGCCGCCGGCAAATCTTCGAGGCCACCCAAACCGAAATACTCCAGAAACAACGGCGTGGTGCTGTAAAGCGCGGGGCGGCCGACGACTTCCGCCCGGCCGCTCAGGATGACCAGGCCGCGTTCCACAATGGTCTGCATCGTGCCGTCAATGTTCACACCGCGCACCTGCTCCACCTCGGCACGTGTGACCGGCTGGCGATATGCAATGATGGCCAACGTCTCCAGCGCCGCCTGCGAAAGGCGTGTGGGACGATTCTTGACGCCAACCAAAGCCTTGAGCCACGGCGAAAATTCCGGCTGGGTGACGAACTGCCATGCCCCCGCAACATGCGCGAGCCGGTAGCTGCGCGCGCCGGTTTCGTGCTCCCGCGCGAGTTCTTCCAGGGCGACGGTCACGTCGTCTTCCTTGATCTTCTTGAAGGGCTTGGCAGCCTCGTCGGCTTCCTCTGCCGTGGCGGCGCCGACAAGGAGCTCGCGCAGTTCCTTCACACTCATCGGTTTTTGAGTGGAAAACAAAAGGGATTCGAGAATGAATTTCAGTTCCATACGAAAATTTTATTGCGGTTTGGCTTCCCCGGCGGAGGTGCCTTCATCGTCATCATCATCATCATCGTCATCGTCATCATCATCATCGTCATCGTCATCATCGTCATCGTCATCGTCGTCATCGTCGTCGTCATTGGCAGCGGCAGCACTATTAACATCAGTGGCAACCGGTGCGGGAGTCGGTTCGTCTGACATTGAAAGTACAGGATTCGAATCGACAGCCATTGTTTCAACAGACGATGGGGCGGCTTCACTTTCTGGTGGCAGTACAATCTGAGCGACGGCTTTGCCGATTTCAATTTCATCAAACGGCTCCGGCTGCAGACAGGCGAGCTGTTTGAGGCGGATCAATTCCAACAGGGCCAGAAACGTGCAAACAACTTCGGCCCGACTCGCAGCGGATGCAAACAACTCGGAGAATTTAACAGAACCGCGCGCGGTGAGAGTCTCGAGGATGACCTCAATTTTTTCGCTAACGGTCCATTTATCCTCATAGATTTCCCGCGTGCCTGCGTGCTTGTCCTGAAAGCGTTTGAGCACGGCATTGACCGCGTTCAGCAAGTCGAAGATGCCGACTTCCAGCTTCACCGGGGTGTCGGTGTTTTCAAATTCAATTTTTCCGGGCAGGCGCGGATAGACATTTTCCTGGCGCTCCTCGAGCGTCTGCAGCTTGGCGGCAGCGTCCTTGAATTTTTTGTATTCCACGAGCTGGCGAATGAGTTCCCAGCGCGGGTCTTCGCCCTCTTCCTCGGCTTCAACAACGACCTGCTGTTCCACGGGCAGGAGCTCGCGGCTCTTGACATACATGAGCGTCGAGGCCATCACGAGAAATTCGCCGGCGACTTCGAGGTCGAACGCGCGCATCAAATCAATGTATTCAATGAACTGGGTGGCCAGCTTGGTGAGATTGACCTCATAGATGTCCACCTCCTCCTTCTTAATCAGGTAAAGAAGGAGGTCGAGCGGACCCTCAAAAACCTCGAATTGAACGTTATAATCGGCCATGAAACGGACGGAAAGCGTAGATTGAAGCGGGCAGCTTGGCAATGGCGGAACGAATCTGCTAAATGCTCGACGCCCCCATCCCATGGCGACATAATGCGGATATGAGTTCGGACGAGCGCGAAATTTTTAATTATCTCCACACATGGGGCGATGAATTCATCGGAGCCAAGGAAATCAGCCGCCGGGCGGGCACCAAGAAACGGTTCCATGAAGATCCGGATTGGGCCAAACCGGTGTTGATGGCCATGGTTGACCGCGGCGTCATTGAGGCTGATCTCATGGGCCGGTACCGAATCAAACAGGACCGCAAGAAGGGCGACAAACATAAATGGGTGTCCCCCGACATCGAAAAAATTCTCGCCGAAGGGGGCGTGGACGTGGACGGCGAGGCACCGGATTCAGCCGCCGAAGACCATTAAGATAAGCGCCGATGCTTGCCGCGCTCGTCACGACCCTGCTCTTCGCCACCTCCGCCGTCTGCGGCTATCGCACCGCCAAACAAATCGGCGGCCTCGAGGCCAATTTCTGGCGCATCACGCTCGCCACCGTTTTTCTCACAATCTGGGCCTATACCTACGGCGCCGGGTTTGCCGGTGCGCCGGAATGGTTCCTGCTGAGCGGACTCTTCGGCATTGGCATTGGCGACTCCGCCTATTTTCAGGCGCTCCCCCGGCTGGGCAGCCGCCGGACCGTGTTGATCACACAATGCCTCACCGCACCGTGCGCCGCACTCATCGAATGGCTCTGGCTGGGCACCCGATTGCACTGGCCGGAAATTTTTTGCGTGGCGGTCATTTTAGCGGGTGTTGCCGTCGCGCTCGCGCCCGGCGACCATCTGAAAATTTCCGCGCGCGATTGGAAGATCGGCCTCACCGCCAGCGCCCTTGCCGCGCTGGGGGGCGCGCTCGGTGCGGTCATCATCCGCAAAGGCTACGCCGCCATCCAGGCCACCGGCGGGAACGTGGATGCCGGCACCACGGGCTACCAGCGGGTGCTCGGCGGCATATTGATTCCCGCCGTGGCGTTGTTTATTTACAAATGGCGTTCCCTGCCCGCGCCAAGCGGTTGGCAGGAGGGGAAAACCCTGCAATTCACGCGGGATAAATGGATGCGCCTCTGGCCGTGGGTGTTGGCCAACGCCCTCGCCGGCCAGACGCTCGGCGTCACCTGCATGCAATGGGCGCTGAAAACCACGCAAGCCGGGATCGTCACGGCCATCATCGCCACCACGCCGCTGGTGCTGCTGCCCATGACGCGCCTTGTCGAAGGCGAAAAAATCGGTTTCCGGTCACTGGCTGGCGCGCTCATCGCCGTCGGCGGCGTGATGGGCCTGACTTTTTTCCGGTGAACAGACTTAGGTATAGCGAAACAAAAAATGAAAGATGCCTTACAAACCGCCGTGGAAACGCTGGGCCTGGAAAAATTCCGGCGCCACATTTTTCTCTGCGTGGATGCCGACGAACCCAAATGCAGCCCGCGTGAGACCTCCCTCGCGGCGTGGGATTTTTTAAAAAAACGCCTGAAGGAGTTGAACCTCGTCGGCCCGACTCCACTCGTCTTCCGCTCTCGTGCCAACTGCCTGCGCGTCTGCACGCGCGGCCCGATTGCCGTGGTCTATCCCGAAGGCGTCTGGTATCACAGCTGCACCCCGGACGTTCTGGAACGCATCATTACCGAACACCTTGTGGAAGGGAAAGTGGTTGCGGAATTTGCCTTTGCGCACAGTTTGCAGCCTTAGATTCGGCTCGACTTAGCCCCTGAATCAGCCAATTTTAAAGGAGAAAATCCGATATCCATGGCACGCCTCCAGGTTAAAACCGACGGTTTGAAACTTAACTGTCTGGAACTGCGGCTGGGCGTCAACCGCGTGGGGCGCGATCCCGACGCCGAATTCACCCTACCCCACCCTTCGGTATCCTTTACGCACTGCGAATTCATCCTGTCCCATGACGGCGTCTTTGCGCGCGACTGCGATTCCACCAATGGCACGTTCGTAAACAACGAAATGATCAAAGTTGCCAAACTGCAACCCGGCCAAAGCGTGCGCCTGGGCGACGTGGAACTGATGGTGGAATCCACGGACGCGACGATTGCGATCCCAAAAATTGAACATGACAAGCCTGCGCCGCCCTTGATGCAACCAAACGGCTCGCTGTTGTGCCGCCGGCATCCCGAGGTCAGCGTGACCTTCCGCTGCACCCACTGTTCGGAACAGATGTGCACCACCTGCGTCCACATCCTGCGGCTGAAAGGCGGCAGTCATCCGCTTTTCCTTTGTCCGCTGTGCAGTCACAAATGCGAACGCCTGGAGAAGAAAGCCCCGAAGCCGTGACGTGACTTCACTTTTTCGGGCCAGTTGATGTGTTAGTCTGGGACTTAAGAAAGGACCAGACGAATGAAAGGCAAACGATACACGACGGAAGACAA
>Ga0214172_1000716_pt1 | contig 12376 bp, 25 predicted proteins | sample TroBogEpilimnion_29_FD_153010 | JGI IMG/M metagenome (GOLD analysis project Ga0214172, IMG submission 153010) | Freshwater microbial communities from Trout Bog Lake, WI - 12JUL2007 epilimnion | ecosystem: Environmental > Aquatic > Freshwater > Lake > Epilimnion/Euphotic zone | place: Trout Bog...
CTTATATACTTGTTAAACACTTGTTGGGCTTCCTTTGTAAGCTTAGGGATAGACTTTAGTTTGTCCAGTTTTTTTGTTAATTTACTGGACTTTTTCTTTACGTTTTGAGAAGGTTTTGCTTTACGTTTTATCGGGCTTCTCTTTATTGGTGTTTTTCTCTTAATCATCTAGGTCGTTTAAATCTTCAGGTAATACTTGTTTTTCAAATTCTAACTCAGCTGAACTCTTTCTATGGAGTACCTCATTAAACTTGGCGTCATGTAGATAGTCTAGCTTATGGGTAAGCATGTACTTAACCACCCCCATCTGAACAACATACTCGTGTTTAGGGCAGTAACCAAAGCTTAACTCATCTACCTTTAGGGACTTAGATACCTGTCTGTTACAAATGTAGCAAATCATATATTTGTGTTTTGAAAGTAATTAATAGTCTCATACACTATACTCTTCAACATCTCCAAGAACAAAACCACAATCATATAGGGTAGGTAAAATAAGTAGACTGCTATAACAAGGAATAGTTTAAATAGTCTCATAGGTTGTTTTTTATTCTATAAAGAATGGTTATTAGTAGTATGAATATAATGATAAATATACCTCTTACAAGTCTCATTTGATGTTTGTTATTTTAAGGTCACTACTTACGCTTGTATACCACTCAGTACCATACTTGGGTTTCTCAATCATTACATCATTGTTTTCTATAATGAAACAGATGGTGTTTAGGAACTCCCTATTCAAGACTGGTAGCTTTCCATCTAAATCATAGTCTAATACCCCTAGGTATAATTCAGCTATCTTTTCTCTATCTAATATCATTTTGTTCTTAATTTACTTCTTAATGGAAATGTCTTTATAACAGGTAGGTGGTTTATTTTGTCAAACTCAGTATACTTCTTATACCAATCAATCCTGTTCTTGCCTTTGTATATGTATGCCGGATTTATGTAATAACTATCTCCTCCTACTTTCTTGGCTATTATCTGCTTGTCCATTAAATCCATTATGCCGGTATAAACTGCAGTTCTACTCTTGAGCTGATACTTAGACATTATCAATTGAACATTCAAATATACCTCATCTTGGTTCTCTCCAAGCTCCTTGAATATATGTGACAATATCATAATGCCTGAGGTACTCAATTTAGTAAATATGTCATACATATCATTGTACACCTTTAGGTGTGGTTGTTTATCCCAATCTATCCATTCACTGTTAGAACCCAAATGCTCCCCATCAGCTGATACCACCTTGCTAGTCTCATGCGGAAACTTGCCTATGTAATCACTATCTATTCTGAATGGGTTATAAGGGAATACCGCGTAATCTTTAAACTTCATGTCTCAAAATTAGTACATTTCTTTGAAACAACAAAATATATACATACAAAACTTTTCTTCATTTTGAAAACAATTGTAACAAAAATTAGTACAAGGTGTACTAAAAATGAAAACAAGATTTATTGATACCATTACGTTTCAGAGCATTCTCTAATATATGGATATATAGAGCGAGGACGACCAGCGGGAGACGTAGCGGGATTTATATCCTAATGCATATAATTTAGCTGATTATGTACCTTTTATATGCTTTTACGTATAGTGTTAAATTATGGTACATATACTCGTGTAGGTGGGTGCAAAATGCTAGAGATGTGGTTGTATAGGTGGGTCTCATATCCATCCATACAAATAGGGGTGGGCGTGGAAACTAACTAATGCTAACCGAGTACCCTATGTACGAAATTTGTCGTACGATATCCTTCGTGAATGATTGTTAGTTGGTTGAGGGAAAGGGAAACTAACAAGTGTTTACGATATTGTTCGTGGTTCCCATCTCCTTTTATTGGTGCAAAGTATCGTGCTACATATTGCGCAAATATATTCGCAAAGATATTCGCAATTATTTTCGCAAATGTTTGCGCTAACTTTTGCAAAGGTTACCTTAATGCCTTTTAATGGGTGCGTTATATGTATGCTTTTTATCTGTCTATTTATACCCTTTTATTGCCTCGTTTGTTAGTATGTTTTATATGTGTTTTATGTGTATTTTAATTCACTTTGTGCATTATTAATATATATTTGTTTTTGTTATATGTAATATATTATCCTTTGAATATCAATATTTTATATGCTTTTTTGTTTATGTGTGTTATTTTGTTATAAAAAATAATTCACAAAATATTAGGTTTTTATGTTTATACCTTTGTATATTGCACCCGAATTGATATTTTTTTATCGGTTCATAAGCTCTTTATTTATTAAACTTTTAAACATTATTACAATGTCAAACACAAGTACATTGACAGCAACAATTCAAAATGCTAAAATTATCGAAAACCCATTAGTAGAAAATGCAAACGGATTAGGCTTATCCATTCAAGCTAATGAAAAAGTAAGTAAGCCTAAAAAAGAAAAAAAACCTTTATATCTTGTTGAGGGTATCAAGGGTAAGCAGTTAGTAGGTAGTAAGATATCGACTAACAACGCTATTAAAGCAGACAGAAAGTCAATAAGTAGTGCAATTAGGGACATTTTAAAGCATAATACCGGCTTTCTTGAGTCGTTTGCTAATTATAACGTAAACGATATCAAGCCTACTAATTTAACCCCACTATTAAAAGAAAACGAGGGTAAGAATGGTTTTTCTTGTTGGTTGGTTATGCAGTTAATTACAAGATATTACAAAAATATTTAATATCTTAACCCTTGTTAGGGCTATTAAGTAGCTCGTAAATATCGAATATTTGCAAGGGTTCACCTACATATTTATAGCAATATAGGTATGTTTCTTACACTATCTTAAGTATTGAAGTGTAAGGTATTTTAAATAGGTGCGCAATGCACTACTCCCTTTAATAGATAGCGCAATGTTATCAACGACTTATTAGGGTTTTTAAGATATCAGTCAATACAAAGCTATTTGAAATTAGTAAAATTTTTGTACCTATTTATAGGTATCAATATTTTATTTTCGTAATGTACAAACATTCAAAGCAATAGATAGACATTAGTCTATTAATAAAGTCGGCAAAAGTCACATAAACTTACTACCGAATTAGCGTAAAGTTCGTAATGAATAGGCGCAACGCCTACGCTCCCGTTTGCCTATATGTATTGATACATTCAACGCCCTTATCCCTTTATTGTTGGGTTGCTGATTAGCGTAAAAAAATAGTTCATAGGCTTAATCTTTCCGTTTGTATATGCGTAAATTTAATTGATTGAAAAATATCAGCGCCAAAATAAAATATACATTAAATAAGATTAGATTAATAAGGTAGCCTAATGGTACGGAGCAAAGCCCCTTAACAAATAAGGTACGGCAGCCGTACGCCCTCGTAAAAGCCCTAAGTGACATAGGTAGACTAAGCGAGTAAATAAAAACAATTAAAAGAAAACAATTTTATTAATATAAAAAGGATACAATGTATGGGCATATCGTAAATGGTATGCCCTTTTTATGCCTATGCGATTAAGTCGTGGTATTCAATTACAACATAGGCGCTAATCTCAAGCTAAAGAGAATAAAATGGCATTAAACTATGATAAGTATAGCAGAATTAATCGTTATTGCAGTGCTGACTATTCTATGCATTGTATTGTTCAAAACCCTATTTCCTAACAATCAAAATAAATAAAATGAAAGGAATAATAATGAAGATAAAGTATATGAGATACGAAATACATCTAAAGACTAATAACAAATGGCTTGTATTATTAGACCATTCGGAACACGACAGCCTAAATTCAGCTGAAAGACATATCGATTATTTAACTAAATAAAATAATAATGGAGCAAACTAAATGCGTTAAGTGTGGCAACGATATGCCACTATTAAGGCTGACAAAGTACGGCTATCATTCGTGCGTACAATGCAGTAAAACCCAAAAGGTAGGCTGTGCGCCTATCACAAACCATAAGACAGGTAACAATATTCAAATAGTGCCAATGGAGCTAGCTAATAGAATAAACAGAGCAGCTCAACGCCAAGGTTATGGCGTATGCAAAGGCATGAAAGCATCATTTTAAAATTAATCAAATGAAAAAGACTTTACAAAAGCCATACAATAATGGCTATATCAAGGTTGTTGTTTCAATAGAAAACAATAGGTTTTCTGTCACAGGCTCAATTTATGAGCCATTCGAACAAGATTATCATAGGGACATAGATAGTTGGGAGTATTTCGGTGGCAAGTATGGCTACGCATATGGTGGGTGCATACACGATGATGTGTTAAAAGCATACCCAATACTCAAGCCTATTGTTGACCTACATCTTTGTGACCACCATGGTACGCCAATGCATTGCCTTGACAATGCTTATTATCATTATGAATGTGGGAATAAGGCTGCCTTTAGAGACCACCTAATGATTGATAACTATTGGGCTGACCTATTAATAGAAAGACTTGACAGAGAAACTAAGGGTAAACAATATCGTAAACTATTATTGGCAAATAGAATATACGAGGGCCTTGCACCTATATGGGAGGAGAAAGCAGCAAGAGCAATGGAGGTATACAATAATCTAATAGACCATTATGTATCTATAGAGAATGACCTGTACGAACATTCAGCTGAATAATTAACCTAAAACTATAATATGGAACAGCTATTAAAATGGATAACAGAGAATGGTTATGTGTATAAAACTATAAATAAGACTAAGGTTTGGTACAAGCCGTCTCAGTATCCTAGGGTATATTTAGAAGACAAAGTATTGATACAATTATTTAATCTAAAACAATAAAAATGGCACACACAAAACCAGAGCCTATCAACTTTGAGTTTGAAGGCGAGACAGTCAAAACCTATCGTGAATTGTTTGAGGAGCATCTACCCGAATCTGTAGCCCAAAGAGCAATCTATCTAATGGGTACATCAGCAGGTAAGGGGCATAGTCGTAGCGAAGAATGCCCAAACATAGCTGAGGCACTTCTTAATGGCTTTAAATGGAGGTCAACAAAAGAAGGTCAAGAGTATTGGGAAGGTATTTATAATAATCTAAAATCAAACTAAATGGCAAACCTTAAACCACCATCAATCAACTTCGAGTACGAAGGAGATGATGTAATCGAAGAACCAAAAGGTAAAACAGGCAGAGAGTGGATACTTGGTACAACCCTTTTAAATGTTTCACAATCAGCAAATGCCTTGCGATATTTACAAAGCAGCGGCTTTATTGATGAACCATTCGGCTCACTTTCTGCATGTATAGGGCAAGGTTTCACTTGGTTTAGAACAGAAGAGGGTGGGGAATTTTGGGATAGAATTCATGAACAAGCATCACAACAAGAACGGAATCTATAATTATAAAAACTAAAACTTCAAATCACATGGAAGCAGTTTTACATGCAGTCGGATTATGCCCCGACTCAAACACCCATGTCAACGCCATACTACTATTGGCGTACGACACAAGGCATTACTTGGCAACTTATGTATTAACCTTTAAAACCTACCTACTATGTCTAATGAAAATGTAGCAATGGAATGCGAACATTGTGGTGCTGATGTTCAAGATGAACTCAAGGCACACAAGAGTGGGGAGCAGCTATGCGAAAGCTGCTATGATGACTATCGTGAATGCGATGGCTGTCTCAATCACTACCACATGGATGACATGACCTATGCAGAGCGTGATGAATTATTATATTGCGAGGATTGTTCTAGCGACCTAGACTATTGCGAAGGTTGCGAGCATTATGGTTGTGACCTCGAACTAAGAAAGGTTAATGACGACCATGGCAATGAGATACAATGTTGTTCTCAATGTAGAGATGACATGAACACATTCTATTGCGAGAGATGTAATGAATACTATTCGGAGGACTACTACGAAAGATATCACATCAGAGGCATTGGTACGGTCTGTCAAGGTTGTGAGGAAGATACTGACACCTTTACCTGTGTGTATTGTGATGATGTATACGAAACTAGGAATCAAGGTAATGATGATGAGGAGGAGCCATGCTGTCGTAATTGTGCAGAGGAACACGACACCTCCTACATACATAACTATTCATTCAAGCCTCGACCAATCTTCTTCAAGGGTAACAACGAGGATAATCCTTCTTTGTTCTTCGGTCTTGAGTTAGAGGTAGAGCAGAAGCGTAGTAGTGTAGACAGAGGTACAATGGCTAAGAAGATACAGCGTGATTGTTGTTACTTCAAATCAGATGGCAGTCTAGAGTATGGCTTCGAGATTGTAACCCACCCAATGACAATGAGTTACATCAATGAAAACAAAGAGGTGGCGTTCAAGTCTATGTTAGATGAGCTGATTAATAACAGGTACAAGTCATATGACTCTAACACCTGTGGCATGCACATACATCTAACCAAGAAAGCCTTTGGCACATGGCAGTTGTATAGGTTCATTAAGTTCTTTATAGACAATAAAGACTTTATCACAGCCATATCACAACGTAAGCAAGAACATCTAGAGAGATGGGCAGCCATTGAGAGTGAGCCTGATAGCTCAATCATCTACAAAGCCAAGAAGAAGAATGGCAATAGCAAACGCTATGTGGCTATTAATCTACAAAACGATAAGACTATCGAGCTCAGGGTCTTTAGGGGTACGCTGAACTACTATTCGTTCATGAAGAATATAGAGTTCGCCTATGCCTTATTCAACTTCTCTAGAGATGTTAATGACACATCAGTAGAGGCATTTAAAAAATATATCAGTAAATCAAATGAGTATACAATGCTCAATAAATTCATTCAAACTAAAAACTTATAATCATGTGTGTAATCGCAATTCAACCAAGAGGAATCCAAATCAGTAAAGACTATTTAAAAAATTGTTGGGACAACAACAGCCATGGCGCAGGTCTTATGTATGCAAAAGATGGCAAGATAATCGTTAAGAAAGAGTTAGAATCATTTGACAAGTTTATGTCTTATGTAGAGGAGGCAGGCAAGTATGACTCTAGCCTAGTAATTCATTTCCGTATCGCAACGAGTGGTGGTATCAATGACTACAACATTCATCCGTTCAAGGTGCATAAGAATCTTTACTTCTGTCACAATGGTATATTAGACATTCAAGTACCAACAACAAGTAAGGAGAACGACACCCAGATATTCAACAACACCTTGATGAAGCCATTGCCTTATAACTTCTATAAGAATAATGCAATCATGAATGTGTTAGAGTTTACAATCGGTTCTTATAACAAGTTTGTATTCCTAGATGATAAGGGTGACTACTATATCCTTAATGAGAAAGCAGGCGAGTGGTCTGAGGAAGGTGCATGGTTCTCCAATACAACATACAAAAGACCTAAGGTTGTTTATGGTAACTACTATACCAAGAAGAGCTATGGATATGATTGGGATGATTACGGATGGGATGGCAGAAGTACCTACAAGTATAATAAAGATGCCTTCGAGGTAGAGGAGGTTAAGGATGTAACTAAGTTAGATAGTATGGATGATGTAGACTATTGTGATTGCTGTGGCGATGTTAAGCCATTGGATTCAGTTAAGTATTGCAGACAATGGAACACATGGATGTGTCCTGAGTGTGTGACTGAGTTTGATGTAGACAGCAATGAGTTGTTCAGCGCAACAGATGAGGGTGTATATCTAACTGAGGGTCATGATTAAATTATAATATATGAAAACAATATCATTACATTTACGTAGATTAAACGAGTCGGACAGGGCTCGTTTACTATCATACGTGGAAAATCCCGAATCACTCAGGCGTAAAGCTGACAACCTTAGAAGTGCTATTGCAGACCTATGGCATTGCGAGGGGTTTGGTTGGAGGCTTAGTGATGGAAACGAGGAATGGGTTAGAAGCATTTATAAATCAGTAACAGAAAACAAATATGAGAAAATCATCAATGATGTGGCTAAGAAGACTTAAGCCTGAGGATAAGCAACGAGCCCATGAGATAGTTAATAGCCTAACTCAACAAAGAAGGATAAATTACAAAGGAGAGAAGCCAAGTAGCCTTGAATCGGCTGTAGCAAGCCTACATGAGTGGACTCAGGGATATGAAAACAGAAACTTTCTTGAGGATATTTTTAATAAATTAAGAAACGATAAATACTATGACAAAGCAACGCAAAATAAAAATGTGGCTTCATCGTATGCCGAAGCATGTTAAGAAACTTGCCATTCAAAACTTTAGCGACAACCCTATTATGAATATTGTTGCAGCAGATTTACGTGCTGTACTTTGGATATTTAAGACTAAATCTTATTGTCTAGGTGAAACCAATTACAGATATTGGCAAAAGAAATATAGGGAACAAAGATTAAAAGAATTAAATGAGTACATATGAAAAAAAGCATAACAATGTGGCTACGTAGGTTACCTGATGACATACGAGAAAAAGCCATGACAAACTATCGTAATGGATATAGAATTCGTAGTGAATACGGTTACTCAAAAAACCCAAAAGTAGATTCATTATCTAATGCAATCGCTGATGCTTTTGTCTGGTCTGATACCCCAGAAGGGGGCGATTTTTGGGAGAAGATTCACGATGAGATACAGAAAAAAGAAGAGGAAGCTATGAGAGCCGAAAGTTATAGCATTAGAATGCCATCATTTACATACCAATCAATGCGAGATTTAGAGGACAGTTGGATTCAAAGATTAACGACAGTAGACTCATCCTCAGGCTCATCAACTGCCAATGGGATATTAAATTTCATAGTATCATCAGACACAACCTACACCCATTCAACAAATGCAGATTACACATGGAGAATAGCAAGTGACGGAACATTTTCAGAAGATTAAATTATTTTACAAACCAAAACCTTATGGTGTATAGGTCAACCAATCAATCAACATGAAGGCAGAAATGAAAACACGCAGTGGACAAAAAGTAACAAATGTCCAAAAGACAGGTGACTTTATCATCGGATTCGTAAAAGGCAAACCATTAGTATGGAACAGCAATGGCCGCAGAAGCGATAAGAATAAGAGTCAGCTTGACCTAGAATTAAACAACAAGTATCACATTGCTATTCGCAAGTGGGGTACATCTTTCAAGTCCTCAATCTATGACACAAAGCCAACAGGCAAGGGTATCATTAAAGTTATTGAGGTGGAACTTTAAATTAAATAAGATGTCAAGAAGAGAACATCTAGTTGACATGTTGGAGGTGTTGTTGGCTGATAATTATGACGCCTCTAACATTGTCAGACTATCTGAGGATGAGATAGTCGACATGATAATCAATCTAGCCTTTTATTATAAAGACAAGGCTAACAATTAAATTAAATATGGAAAAAGAAACAAAAGCCTATTACAAAATGGAGCTTAACGGAGAGCACATCGAACTAAGTATTAATGGTAATGGGCAAACAATTACCAACATGTTTATACATGCAATCAAAAGCGATTCAAGAGTAGCTAACATGATAAGAATGGCATTACTATACGATTCACTTGATGGTATTAAGAATGACCTGTCTGAACAAAAAAGTAATATAGATGAGATTCTTAGTAAACACGGAGGTAAATTCACAGCATAATGGTAATAATAATATTATATATCATAATCATTTCACTATGGTTTGCGCTCGAAATAAAGGGCGCACCATTGGTGGATGATAACGATAACATCATTAATAAAAAATAACCTATGAACAAAGAATTTATTCCTTATGAACAAGCATTAGAACTTAAAGAATTAGGTTTTGATGAACCTTGTGCCGCTAAATACAATAAAGGTTCTTTTCAAAGTAATTCATTAGGTACTTGGATTGATTATAATGATAGCACTTATGGAGCATCTTTAATTTCTGCACCACTTTACCAACAAGCATTTAGATGGTTTAGAGAAAAGCATCAATTAGATTATTGGGTTAGAGCTTGGTGGGAATTTGATAGAAATATCTTTATTGGATATGAAGCACTTATTGGGAAAGGAGAACATTGTGGTACATATCAATTTTACGAAGACGCAGAACTTGCTTGTCTTAAAAAATTAATTGAAATAGTTAAAAACAAATAATATGAAGTACAGAATAGTAAAACACTCTTGGACAGGTGCATACATAGCTGATAACATGCACTATTATACGATTGAGGAGCGTAGGTTTACTATCATCAGCGCGCTCAAAAGATTATTCTTTGTGGATAATGTATGGTATGAATGGCTTCCAATCAAGGATAAAAAAGAGCCTATTCACTTCAATCACTACATGGATGCCTACCATTGTTTGCTTAGATTAATGTCAGGCGACCTTGTTGGAGACTGGAAGGAGGAGGTGGTATCATGAAAATATTATCAGCCATATTCTTCTACACCATAGGGTATCTAGTGGGTCATCACGATAAAAAATATAAAAAATGAAAAATCAAGTCTTACACGCCTTGGCTACATTCGTAGCAAGCAATTATGAAAACCTTAAGAAGGATTATAACTCCTTAAGCAAGGAGCAGAAGGCAGCCATGCCTATAACAATCTTCATGATAATGACTTTTGATAAGTTATTAACAAATCAAGAAGAAGAAAATAAAAATTCAGAAGTAAAATAATTTTTATATTTGTAATGCTTATCAGTTAAATTATGTCTACAAAAAACAATAATATTTAAAATATTCCTGCTCAGCAGTTGCAGTTCCTACCTATTCGGTTAGACTGATAAGCCTTCTGCTGACAGGTACTTTATTGTTATGGTATTATATCATCATAGAAGAAAGTCTGATAATACTATATTTTACATAGGTATAGGGACTATTAAAAGAGCAAATGCTAAGACAGGAAGAAATAAATTATGGCATAGAATTGCTAAAAAACATGGCATATATGTTGAAATACTTATTGACAATCTATCTAAAACAGATGCTATTAAATGGGAAATATATCTTATAGAATTATATGGTAAAATAAATGATAATAATGGCCCATTATGCAACATCACAAATGGTGGAGATGGTGCATCTGGTGTTACATTTATATTATCAGACGAAACCAAGAAGAAAATGTCTATAGCATCTAAGGGTAAACCTAAGTCAATTCAGCATAGAATAAATATTGGTAATGGTCATAGAGGAATCAATAATTATATGTATGGCAAAAAACATACATATGAAACCAAGAATAAAATGTCTGAATCTCATAAAGGAATTAAAAATCATTTCTATGGGAAGACACATAGCGAAAAGACAAGGCAGCATATATCTCAATTAAACAAAGGTAGAACTGGTGATAAGTGCCAAAACTCAAAAAAAGTAATTGATATTGTTAGTGGAAAAACATATAGCTGCTGTAAAGATGCCGCTGAGTATTTATCAATAAAATATAGCACGTTAAGAGCTAAACTAAACGGAAGCAGACCAAACAATACAAATTTAAAATACATTTAAAATGATAAAGTTTCTGAAGAGCCTGCTGAGCAAGCATAGGCACGAATGGGTATTAAATAAATCATTTACATCCTTAACTTCTAGATATGGGCATGAGTCCTACTCCTGTTCATGCGGAATGACAAAACATGTAAAAAGATTTTGGAATCGCAAACCAATAGTGGTAATAATCAATAAAAACAATGAGAAATGACTAAGTATCAGCTGATGAATGAGGTACAAAAGAGATTAATCATTACAGAAATTAATCATTCGTTATTATATGATAACGATGCCTTTAAACAAATTATGCAGATTGTAAAGAAAAGCAAACCAATTAAATCAATTAAACTATTCCCAAATGAAAATCAGGTTAATTAAAGAAACAAACCATGTCAAGAATATGGTGTGGTATCACATTGAAAAATATAGTAGAACCTATTGGGAGAATGTATACTCTACAATGGAAGGTCCAAATGCATTAGAGAAGTTTGAAAAGCTGAAGGGGCTTGACAATGAGGTAACTAGAGAGGTCATTCAAGAATTTGAAAAAAAGTTTGAAAATTAATTTGTGCAATCCACAAATGTTTATAACTTCGCTTTACTAAAACAAACAACATGATACATCAAGTACAAGAAACCATCATCAATGATGTGCAACAAAGTGTTCGCAAAATCTTTGAGACCACAGTGCCTGAACATCTTTTAGATGATGTCAATCAACAATTAGAGGTAACAATTCTAAATGCTTTCTGGAAGCATGGCATATCGGGCAATCCTATCAGAACAGAAAAGGGGGAAAATTCATAAAACAAAATAAATACACATGAGTATTATTAAAATTCAAGAGGAGCTACACGCTCCAAAAAATCAACGCAACAACTTTGGTAACTACAACTATCGTAGTGCTGAGGATATTATCGAGGCAGTAAAGCCTATTGCACATAAGTACGGATACTATTTAAAAATCTCTGATGAGATTGTTGAGGTAGGTGGTCGTATCTATGTAAGAGCTATGGCTGTATTGGCTACAGAGGATGGCAAG
>Ga0214172_1000719_pt1 | contig 12354 bp, 26 predicted proteins | sample TroBogEpilimnion_29_FD_153010 | JGI IMG/M metagenome (GOLD analysis project Ga0214172, IMG submission 153010) | Freshwater microbial communities from Trout Bog Lake, WI - 12JUL2007 epilimnion | ecosystem: Environmental > Aquatic > Freshwater > Lake > Epilimnion/Euphotic zone | place: Trout Bog...
TCCGGCGGATATGCCCGTAAGATATTCATGCGAGCATTGGAGAAATATAACCAATGACTATCTTCGATACAATAAGATATCCAATCCCCGATCGTCCAACAACAGAACAACTACGAGCAGTTCCAAATGAAATAATGATTGAGCTGAATATTATAGTCCGTAATAAAAAGATATATCACTTCAATGAGAAAGTGGCTCTCCTACGAAAAATGATTGCCGAATATGAGCCTATTTGATACTATAAGATATCCAATCACTATAGTCTTCCGTATAGAAGATCTACAGCGTATCCCAAACGATATACTATGGGATTGGATAAAGAAAGACCTCAAAGTAGAAATGATTCCTCATCCTAATCAAGTATATCGCCATATGGTTGGTATTCATAACTTCATTAAGGTCGCTCCTACATCATATAGAGAAACGCAACTGAAGTCTTTACAAAGAAGAATAGAAGAATATGAGCCTATTTGATGTCCTTAAATACCCAATAGATATTAGATTTCGATTAGAAGATCTAGAGCGTATTCCGTCCGATATATTATGGAATTGGTGTAAAGAAGATCTAGGAATGGACCCTATAATATCGTGCCCTATCAACTTGCACAGCTACGTGAACAATGGTAAGGTATGGTTTGATAACATATGGATAGGGAATAGAAAAGTCTGGTTAAAGGCTTTGCAACGTAGGATTCTAGAGCACGATGGATAGCCTAGGTGCAATGAAGTGCAATAAAGTGTGGTATTGTGCAATATCCAGGACGCGGCATTAAATAACCTTTTCTGATGAGCCTCTCTCGGTAAGAGTTTAGGTCAGATTTCCAAACCAGATTCGGAATCCTGCCTAAGGTTTTCAAATAGGAAAGCTGCGGGCGGTTTTGGTCGCAGGTTTGAGCGCGGAATTCGAGCGTGTAGGCGTGAATTGGGCGCAGCGGGCGCGATCACCATGAAAATCACGCATAGGAGCCGTGAACAGCCGTGGGCATACACATGCATCCACCCATGCCATATCTTTTATCGAATGCCTATGCCGCCACCTTTCGATAGAGTTTCGATTTGATTGGTGATAAATAACCTTGTATAGAACCATAGATAACCTATTCTTAAAGTCCCTTATTGTTAGGATTGGCCGGCGGTTAGAGTATCTATCTTATATACATTTCGCCAGTAGTGGGAAGGGTTTCTAATATACTAGATACTCTAGGCGAATCATAAGTGGCCACAATAGGTATTGAGTCCTATGCTTGTATAGTGTTTCGATTGGTTTTCATTATAATGGGCATCTATGCCCTTTCGCCGTTTCCACAGTTTCAACCACAGGCACTATAACCTCGGCGGAGAACCGTGGCTCACCCTGAGCCATAATGCGAGGCTACTTTTACATCTATGCTACATACAGCCTCGGGGCTAGATTCTAAGGTCTGATCCTATACTTGCGAGACTATACTTACACAGTAGTCTAGACGTGCGTAACTGCTCCTATGCTTATACAGTGCTGAACCGTAGTCTAGACTATGCATTAATCCGCCTATACTAAGCAAGATCTTTTTGAACTAATAGCATAGGATCACTTTTGTTTATAGTAGCATACGGTCTTCGCTGTATAGAGTTTCTATTTGAAGGGATTCGAATTTCGATTGGAACTCTTTAGGGATTCGGGTATCGGTCTTCGCTAGGGTTTCGGCATTCAAGGATTTCACATTTCAATTGAGTTTCGGGTTTCGTTCTCGGGAGGGTTTCGAAATGGTTAGTTGGTGCTTACTAACTTCCGAGGCCGCTGTGGGTTTCGTTCTCGGAGGCAGGTTTTAACATGGTCCAGCTGTATCCCGAGGTTCTTGTACCTTGCCAGCTAGGTGTCATATTCTCGGAGGTACAATTATGTGGGCTTGATCCATAGGTCCGAGACTCAAAATAGGGCTTGACAGACCGGGCAACTTGCGGTATACTTGCGGCATGAACAAACTGCTTCACGGTAGGGTCACGGCTATTGCACTCGGAACCAGAGCATGGACTCAGGAGAAGGCAGAGCGTACACGTTACAACCCGGATGACTTGCAGGGCTGGTGTGCGATCTCTGCTGCAGAGTTGCACAAACGTTTGATTTCCGAGGGCATCGATGCTGATATACATATGTGGCAAAGCGAATGGGGCGAATGTCATTGCTTTTGTGTGGTGGATGACTACGTTGTTGACGTTACTGCAACACAATTCGGGCAGTTTCGCAACCAAGAGCTGGTCATTATGCATTACAAGGAGGCGGAAGTCTTTGAAATGTATAACAGCACAATGTCATTCGGGTGTGGTAAGGACCTTAGGCGGTTCCAAAAGAAGCAGGGTTGGCCTTCATATCAGATAGCTTTTGCTTGACAACTAGCTCCAATCGCAGTATACTACACACATCGCAACAAAGGAGACAGCAATGTCCGACACAAAGAAGCTTCGTCAAGCAATGAAGGATGCGGGTTTCCGCCAAGCTAACCCTTGGGCTCCCACCGTGTTCAACGACAAGGCTAAGGATGGCACGCGCCGTTTGAAGCTGTGGAATGGCGAGCACATCTTCCACGCTCCGCTGTTTGCACAACAGGAGTTGGAGCGGCAGCTGAAGCGGCAGTTCCAGGGACGCTACTTGTACGGCATGTTTATCCGCGCTACGGATCGCATGGGTGGCAAGAGCTTCATCATCCGGCTGGTGGATTAACAGGTAGACAGGGAGGAAACTCCCTGCTACAATACACTCATCGCAACAAACAACACAGAAGGAAACGATATGCTCAAAGCTACTCCGGTTCAGCGTTCCAATGTCACGGTCGACGATCGCCGTGCGGTGTTTGTCGCTGCCAGGACCCGCAAGCCGCGAGACATCGCTGCTGTTCCCAACGAAGTGTTCATCCGCAACATGCTGAAGGATCGGCTGGGCTGGCCGCGTCGTGAGCCTGCGCCCGAGTCGGTGAAGGCGGTGACCCGAGAGATGGTGGCTGCACTGCGGCCGAAGGCTATCATTGCTGCGTAAGTAGTTGTTGACACGCGGTTCCAACCGCGTTATAATACACACATCGCAACAAGGAGAGCAATATGGCAAAGCCCAAAGAAGCAAATTGGCCCAAACTGAAAGCCTATTGGGATGATTACGGGCACATGATCAAGTGGGATCAACTCTTCGACATGAAGATCCGGCACGAGGATGGATGCTACGTGGTTCTCGCGTGGATGGAGTCGGATGGCTCTGTGGGGATGGCGGATCTTGCGAGGGCAGGCGGTGAATGGGATATGCAGAATGATGGATTCGATAGCATCACACCCGCAGAGTGGAAGAAGCTGACTATCGACGCATACTGCGATAGTTTCACAATCCCCGGCAAAGTGTGGTAATTAGATGTTGACATACGGTTCCAGAAGCCGTATAATACATACATCGCAACACACAAAGCAAACAACATGAAGCACACACAACTCATCGCAGCGTTCCAAAACGTAAGTGGAGCAAGCTTCGTTGGCATCGATACGCTGACGGAAGTCAAGCTCACAGGCGGCAAGAAGAACCCGCAGCAGGGTCGCATCACTAAGCGGATGGTGGGTGCCACGGTGATGTGCTTCCAAAACAAGACTGTAAACGGCTATGAAGCTATGGTGGCACGCCGTCTTACAGCAGAGGGCAAGGATCCTGCCAGCTTTGTGCTTGGCGAGCGTGCGTGGGGCACACGAGTTCCTAACATGCCCATTATCGAGCATTTCAAAGACGGTGCTACTGCGTACTACCTGGAAGTCATCTTCCTGAAGCCCGGTGTTGTTGACTACTTCATCGACGGCGCTCCAATCGCGAAGAGCGACATCGTGGGCATGGCAGACAAGGAAGAGGGCGAGCAGGGTGGGTTGGATAACAAGGTTATCATCCGCAGCTTCAAGGCAGACAGCATCACTGAAGTGCGCGTTGATGGCAAGGTATTCAACTAAGTGCAACTTCGTGCGGCAGGTGATAAATAGTATATGAACTATGAAGCACATTATAACAAACTAATAGATAGAGCCCGCACAAGAACCTTGCCCTCTACTACTACTTATGTAGAGAATCATCATATACTCCCGAGGTGTATGGGAGGTGATGATACGGCAGAGAACATGGTATATCTAACTGCCGAAGAACATCTTCTCGCTCATATACTCTTAACAAAGATGTATTCCTATGAGGGACTATTATTGGCGTTAAGACATATGCTACTACCTTCATCACATAGTTGTGTAGGACGAGCATCATTTAATAAGAAGTACGGATATTGGAGAAGAAAGTTAGCTGAACACCTTAAAGAAATGAAATGGTGGAACAAGGATGGCGTAAATCAACGAGCTAAGAATTGTCCCGGGATCGGATGGGAATTAGGAATGGCGGGAGATCCATGGAACAAAGGATTAAAGACTGGACCAAATCCCGAACATGGTAAGCTTATGAAGGGCCGTGCTCAACCCGAGAAGACTGAAACATCGAGGAGAAATTCAGGGCATAGAGGTACGTCATGGTGGACTGATGGTATCAAAAACAAACGTTCTGTAATTCAACCCGATGTTCAGTGGTATCTGGGAACATCATTTAAGAGCGCCGGTAACGCAGGTATGACTTGGTGGAATAACGGCAAAGTAACTAAACTTTCAGTCGAATGTCCTGTCGGGTTTGTGAAAGGTAGATTAAAAACACGTTGACATATGGTTCCTCCCGTTGTATAATACATTTACAGCAACAAACACACAAGGCAGTAAATGAACGTACAACATCAGCAAATTATCGATCGTGTTAAACAATGCATCGAGACTGGTAACAGATTGTATGCAATGTCTATGCCCATTATCGGAGTACACTTCGACCTGAAGGGTCGTGTGGGTGGAATGGCATGCCGTCGTGGAAATCAAATGTTTGTGCGCTTCAATACAGACATGATAGCACGCGAGTTCGAAGAGATGCTAAATGTGGTGGTACCCCATGAGGTCGCCCACTGTTTCTGTTTCATGAATCCATCGTTGGGCAAAAACCACGACTACGGTTGGGCGCGTGTTTGCAGGGCGTTGGGTGGCACTGGAGACCGCACACACGACATGGATGTCGTGTACGGCAAGGGCATCACTTACGAGTACACAACCAACCGTGGGCAAACGGTGCGGTTGAATGATAGGCGGCATGCAATGGTGCAGCAAGGGCGCACACTCACTTACCGCAAGGGGTTGGGTACGGTCTCCAAGACTTGTGCGTACAGCATTGTTGGGGCACGTGGGCAGACGCTCGCGCAACCCATCATCAAGCAGGGTGCTCCTACCAAAGAAGTGCCAGTGGCTACCATCATTGCACCTCCCCCTGTAGTGCAGCGCCCTACGCCGTTTGTTCCGCCTGCCCCACGCTTTGTAACGCCGGTGCAAGCTGCGCCCGTTGCAGGTGAGAGCAAAGCTGCCACAAGCCGCAGAATCATGCTGTCCGGGCACCGTGCGGGTCACAGTTACGAAGCAATCATTGCAGCGATGATGGCCGCTAACGGTTACAGCAGGCAATTGGCCCGTGCGACTTACTTGGCTAACGCACCCAAGGTTGGCGTACCAGTGCAGTAAACAAGTAGGTAGACAGGGTGGTTCCATCCTGTTATAATACATACATCGCAACAAGGAGTCAAGCATGGCACAAGACGTACTGGGTAAGACATTCGAAGTGGGGCAAAAGGTTGCCCGTGCAGTGAAGCTTTCTTTCGATGTTGTTACTGTTGAGGTGCAGGTCGTTACAAAGCTTGATGGCGACAAGGTGTACCTCAACGACAGCAAGCAGCCAATGAAGTTTCCGGAACGTTTAGCAATCATTGCTTGACAGTTGGTTCCAACTGCGTTATAATACATACATCGCAACAAACAAAGGACAGTAAATGAAAGAAGGCAACACATTGGAAGTTCGTGCAGCAATCAATGCGGCATTTGACGAACTGAAGTGCAGGAAGGGTAGCACGTGGACAGACCCTGTGACCTGGTCCCGCCCTGATTCGCCTATGCGTGTTGTGACGTATCGAACAACCTATGCAGACGAAATTGCTGCACTGGCTAACAAGACGCTGCGTACTGCAGGGTTCAGCAACAAAGTTCGCGTTACAGACAGTGACAACTACTTGCCCAGCGGGCGCGGCACCAGTGGCCCTTATGTGCGTGTGAATGCTTTGCGGGCATAAAGTTGTTGACATACGGCTCCAGTAGCTGTATAATACATACATCGCAACAAGGAGTACATATGCAAATCCATTTTAACCCCAATGCTACAGCAAGCAAGTCAATTGAGAACACGTTTAATGCGTGTATCTCGACTGGCATTGACGTGTGCATTGTGGGTGTAGATGCAGAGGGTGTTACACTTGCACCCCACCGTTTTGGCAACCCTCTGCCTAAAGCGTTTACCCTTGTGCAACGTGTTGCAGGTAGCGGCGTGTGCATTGGTGGCTACCTCAAGAAGGAGTACACGGAAGGCTTTGAATTGCAGGGCAAGAAGTGCTTTATTGTTGTGGGCGGCACAATGAAGCAGCCCACAATCAAGATCCGGTTGGATACAGCAGCTAACCGTCAACCTAACAGGGACATTGCACTTATCAGCTTCGACCCCAAGTACAGCGAAGAATAAGAGCTTGACAGTTATGCTTATAGATAGTATAATACGCTATGAGCACACAAACTGATCCCAGAATAACAGCACTCGTAGACAACATGATGTCTGCGGGTGTTCCCCGCGACGAAGCTACAGCTATTGCCTCAGCGGTTGAGTACTCACTGGAACACATCAACTACGCAAAGATCTATGGCAGCATCTCTACTGATGCACTTAACAAATTCCTTGATCGGTTATCATGAGTCTATTCTGGATCATCTATCTAGCCACTGTGGCCATTGTCGGCGGTACCATCGTTGCGGTCGCGGTACATGATCGTAGAGATCTAATAGACGAGTACGAGACTATGCCTATTGGGTTCATTGTAGCCTGGCTGATCCTAACCTTTACCCCTATCCTAAACATCGTTGTGCTTATTGTAGGAACCTCGCATCTGGTTCTGCGTACTCTCAAGCAAAGGGACGAGGCCCGCAGACGTGACCCGAAGTATGCTAAGAAGGAACCCGACACCTTGTGTATGATGACTCGCTATGACTGTGAGTGCATGAACTGTCAATCTGATCCTAGGTTTCCAGATCAAAAGTCCAAACCAGAATTGGAAACTAAAACTGGGATCTAGCGACAGGTTCTGGCACAACTTTCCCGCCTAAGCGCCTAAAGGCCTATAGACCTTTGCTCCTGCATGCCTTATAATGCAAGCATAGCACACAACAACACACAGGAGTAACAGATGGCTAAGTTCTTTGTTAAGGTTGCGGAAGTACACACTCAGGTGATTGAAGTGGAAGCAATTGATGAAGAGGATGCACGCAACGTGGCATCGGAGGTTGTGTCCGCAGGCATACAGCAAGATGGTACCGCATTGCCCGACGAGACGGGCTACGACTACACAATCGAGAGCAGCGAGTGGCTTGTGTTCCAGTGAAGTAGGCTCTTAGATTAGCCAAATAAAGGCTAATACTAACCTAGCAATTGCGTAAGTAGTGCCTAGGTTAGTCGCGAGACTAACCTTTGTATATGCCACCTGTAAGTGACCCCGGCAACGATGGGACCCAGGTAGATCACTACACAGGATTAGGGTGCGTATATCGGATACTAAAAGTTGACGTTAGCGGTCACTACACACCTTGAGTCGCGCACGGTCCCTGCATATCAGTCTGTCAGAGCGTGTTATCAGAGCGGATAGTCATCACTGCATTTGGGGCGAGTGGTAGGGAAGCTAGGTAGGGATCTAAAACGTCCTACCTAGCTTGTCTTTTGACCTTGCCTCGCACAGGCGATTCTTGATCCTTGATCCTGTCTAGCGAGGTTGATTCAAGACTGCATGTCGCAGCTCGATTAGCCACACAGGTATTACCCAGCCCGCAGGAGTCAGGGCTGCAAAGCAGGCCTCCAGATCCTCCACTTGTGCCAACGTCATCCCTGTGAGTACCATGATGGGCAACCTTTGTTACATCTTGTTACATCTATGTTGGTAAGTGCTTACCAACATTCTCGGCCATAGCGTGCGGCGCACGCTTGCATTTCCGAGGCCGTCACATGCTTGTACCTCGGGGCATCGGCTCAAGAGCCTTGATCATGCATTACGAGGTCGTGGCAAAAGGGGCCGTAGCCCCTAGTGCCTTACACAAAGTAAAGAGCAGCTTTTTTCGCTGTCTTAGCCTTTGCAACGAGTGCAGTGGCATCCTCGAAGCTGAAAGTGCCAATGACCGTGTCATCGCCCTTCTTCTTCACAGTGAACACCGTCTGCACCTCGCCCGTCTCCCCTGCGTCGCTGACGTCGCTGTCCACGGGAGGCGTGTAGCCCAACAGCAGCGGGGCAACTGCAACAACAGCTGGCGTTGCAGCAACCTTGGGCTTGCGCCCGCCCTTCTTGTCGTCTGCACGCCCCAAGCCCTCGACAAGCTCGGGCGTCACCTTCTTGCACTCCTGGAAGGCATGGTTGTAGTGCGTTGCAGCACTAGCAAGCGTGATGCCAAACTCTTCCATGGCGTAGAACATCACGTTCTTGCGGAATGCCGTGTTGCCGACTGCGGCACGGGTGGTGAGCAACTCCGCGAACTTGCGGTTAACTGCGGGGCGAATGCCTTTGTCCATGATTAGCTCCTGTTGTTGATGAATGTATTGTAACACTGGATGCAACTTCCGTCAACTACTATTTGCAAGTTTTTTGCATTTTGTTTGTTGCGTTGTTTGCTGTCCATGTCTGTATTATGCGCTTCTGGAAGCTTTCTGTCAAGCCTTTTTTCGCCTGTTACATCTTGTTACGTCTGAACCTTCTCGCGTTAGGGTCTTGAGATCGGTTCGATCCTAGCCCGAGGCGAGCCATCTAAGGTTCAATCTTGCCTCGCAAGCCTAAAGTCGGCTCTTTGATTCACATCTGCGAGGCAAAAAATAGTTCTTGACATACAGTTCCTATCGCTATATAATACATACATCGCACAAAGGAGCATACAAATGTCACAGCAAGCAGCAAAAGCAGCAGCAAAGATTTACTTGCAGATGCAAGACTTCTCGACGCCGTTCAACGACACCTTCCTGACTTCGTGCGAACCTTATCGCGCTGTCGTTGATCTGTCTCGCACAATGAATCAACACTCTGTGATCGATGGCTCCGAGGAGTATGTCAAGCTCGTTGACTGTCTTGAGATGCTTGTGTGCGCTTGACAACAGCGTCAAACAGTGCTATTATAGCACATCAACAGGAGATCCTCATGGACTTCACACCCGGCATCAGCGGCAAACGCTACGAACGCATCCTGTGCCACGCGCTGCACATCCTCAGGAGCCGCATTCAAGGGTTCAAGCCTTTGACCGAGGAACAGTACAACAAGCTCTGCAACAAGATTGAGCGTCACGGGATGAACGGATGAGCATCCTCGGTATGCTTGTGATCGGTGTCTTGCTCTTGCTCCTAGGCTGCTTTATTGTGGGCTTTGGGGCAACTGTGCTAGGCATACCCCTCCTCGTAGGCGGGCTCTTGATCGTTGGCTACACCTTGCACGAGTTCTTGACCTTTGATAAAGACGAAAATAGTTCTTGACAACAGCTTTCTTTGTGCTATAATAAACACATCGCAACAAACAAAGCAAACAACATGTCTACAATGTATACACGCATTATCGCACGTAAGCTGCAAGCATCGCAAAACGCTGTGCAGTACATCTTGCTTGCGGGATTCGAGCCCAAGCTAGTGCAAGCTACGGCATTGTACTACGAGACACTCAATCCGTCGCGCACACTTACGCAAGCAAGCATCGATGCAGTCTCGCAGAAACTTGCGGGCTACGCAAGCGCATCCGAGACGTACGACGTCACAAAAGACGACGTGCAGAAGAAGCTCAACAAGGTGTTCGAGGCTAACGAATATAATTTCATATAATCGTTGACAGCAGCGTTCCTTGCTGTTATAATAACATATCGCAACAAGGAGCAGCTATGCAGCAAGCCGTACAACACACAGACGCGTTCATCCTGATGGAGTTCCGCGATGCAGTGAAGCCTCTGATGGGCAAGCCGCTGACGCCTGAGCACAAGGCCGAGGTGGGTAAGGTGGCGCTGCCGTACTTCAAACGCCTGTCTGCTAATGGCTGCACACCTCGTGAAGCTGGCTGGCTTCTGCAGAAGATCTACGAGGACAAACAAAACGGTTGACAACAGCGTTCCTTTAGCGCATAATAACACTATCGCAACAAGGAGTACACCATGCAAGCAGTTCACGCTTACGCCCGCATCACCCACGGTTACGCTGACGGCTGGCGGCACCTGGACAAGGATGAGTTCGTGGGTACAGTCAAGATGACCCCAGCGGTGCAGACCGAGGCTCCCAAGGACTACGACGATGGTGGGGCGTATGTGCAGTACGCCAGGGCTCCCTCGGGTGTGAACCTTGATCTGCTCAAGCAAGCGTTGCGAGACACAATGGGTGGCAGCAACTGCAGACACGAGCATGATTGCTGCGGTTGTGCCAGCCGCTACGTCAGCGTCAAGCACGTGGGCAGCAGGCGCTTGGTCATCCGCACCCGCGTCAGCTTCAACTACTGACCATGAGTGCGCTGCGAGAAGCACAGGAGGCACGTCGTGCCTTCAGTTGGCTGAGTACGGGCCTTGTCAATCAGCATTGGTCCGCCTACTATGCAGCCCGAGGATGGTGGGGACGGAGCCATCAAAATAACGGTTGACTCACTGTCCCTATTGCAGTATAATCAATACATCGCAACAAGGAGTACAGCATGAAACGCTTTCTACAAGACCTAATAGGTGTAAGGGACTTACAACCTGTGCTTATTGTATTGGTTGTAATGGCGATTGTCATCCTTTACACATTCCTCTAAGGAGCAGCAGATGAACTTCAAATCAGAACAGTTTGAGTACAATCCCATCAGCAAAACCTACGTCGCAGAGGCAAGCGACCTGCAGATTGGCTCCCCGGGGCAATACATCAGCATAGACGGCTATGCGTTTATGTTTACAGGCGCTGACAAAGACGCAAGCGGTGAGGACACAATGGGCTGGCGTTACAAGCCCACAATGAACAGTGTCAGCTTAAACAGTGCGCTCGCTTACTGCACGGCGCTGATTATAAACGACTAGCCCCTACTGGGCGACACACAAGGGGACTTAGGTCCCTTTTATTGTGGCCGCATAGTCTCGCTGTTGGCCTTTGATCGGCCAGGTTCAACTACCGAGATCAATCTCCGCAGGCAGAACCTGTGCCTAAAACCTCCAGACAGATTCACCTTTGCGCGTGCGAGCCGCGCGGGCGTTATGCACACAAGTTACGTGCGTGCGTATGTATATACGTATACGTGTATAAGCCTATTGATCTAAGACGACTTTAACACAGAGTCTCGCTACTCTTATTGAGACTAGTCTTTTGTCTTATGCGAGGTTTTGTCTAAGATCTCTACGATCATTGACACCTTAGACGTAGTTCTCGCATAGGGCTAATCTTAGGTCCTGAACCTTATAGCGAGAGTTAGTTTAAGAGGATCAAGATTCAGAGGATCAAATAGATGTCTTAAAACGATTCTCGCCTACACTATGCCCAGTGTCAAAGCGGCTGGCGAGACCATTTGCTGGGGACAAGTCAGAGCTTCCCCTCCTAATGGTCCATAATGAAATTATAAGGCAATACTCCCCTAAGGTCAATGACTTTATGCCTAGGCCTCGCATATTGCTATTTGATCGTTTAGGGCTTTTAGCTAAAATGCGAGGCTTACTGCACATAGGCAAAGTGTGCAACTTAAAAATCTAAGTTAAGGTCAATTAGCAGATTAAGCTAATTTAGCCTAAAAAAAGCTATATAGATCAACGACTTACGTCGCCTTTAGCCTCGCATATACTGTTTGAGCTCTAAGATAGAACCTACAAAACTCCGAGGCTTAGCGTAATGTCTTTAAGATCGGCGACACAGACGACAGAACCTCGCACGGCAAGACCATGGCCGTTGATGGCACGTTGCGAGGCTTGTGGTCTTAAAGTCTTTGATTCACCGGCAGGTTCACCTAAAGTCTCGGCGATCGCCTAAGCTTGTTTAATTAGCATCTCCGAGGTCCAAAAAGTACCGCCAGAGTACTTCCTACTATGCCTTATTATACAAGATTTTCTAGGTTAGGTCAAGGCTTATTAAGGTAAAGCCTCGCAAAAACTGTGTAGATCAATACGGCAAATTTGTCAAAATTGCGAGACTTATACCTTAAACGATAGATCCTCGCAAAAACTGTGTAGATCAATAC
>Ga0214172_1000731_pt1 | contig 12173 bp, 11 predicted proteins | sample TroBogEpilimnion_29_FD_153010 | JGI IMG/M metagenome (GOLD analysis project Ga0214172, IMG submission 153010) | Freshwater microbial communities from Trout Bog Lake, WI - 12JUL2007 epilimnion | ecosystem: Environmental > Aquatic > Freshwater > Lake > Epilimnion/Euphotic zone | place: Trout Bog...
ATCTCCCAAATAATATTGTGAGGCTAAAGGATCGCTTGATTTAACACTAACTGTAATAGGTCTATCTAATGTATAGGCAGTAACCGCAGTTAAAGTAAACAATGAACTGGTCTCTCCATTAAATGGTCTACCATTAATGTCTGTGCCACCTTCCCATATTGCTTGAATAGTGTAAGTTCCACTAGAATTAAATGTTGTTGGAAATTGAGCAACACTATTAACAAAAGTTGAAGAACCTATATGTGTGCTATTAACATAAAAGTCTACAGGACCATTTAGGTTAGTGGCAGTGGTAATATTTGCTGTAATAGTTTGTGTTTCATTTACAACATAAGGATTATGTGTTCCACGATAAGCACTATTGGTAACATCAATATTCAATGGTTCAGGTAAATTATATCCAGAGGATACTGTGAAAACTGTTTGTGGATTTGTTCTTTGTGCTGAATAAAATTGTCCACTATCTAATCCACCCTGCCATAATCCATAAACACTATTTGTTCCTGGAGAGGTATAGATATAAGTAGCTGTTGAAATATTATTTGTTCCATTAAAAATAAATGTGCTTGACGTTAATGATTGATAATTTTGAACAATAAATGTAGGTTGATTACTTAGGTTAGTAGTTGTATTAATATCTAAAGTAAATTCAATAGGATAGCCCGCAACAAATTGATTCAATCCTAGATAGTTGTCGTTGGTCACTGTTAATGACATTGGTGTTGGGAAACTTAATCCTGTGGCCACTGATAGGCTTACAACATCACTGCTGGTTGAATAGAATTTAGGAGATACATTACTGCCTGGATAATAGGCTGTTATATCATAACTACCTGGTGCCAAACTTGTTGATTGTAGAACTGCCACATTGTTAGTTAATGTAGCACTACCAATAGGAGTTTGACCATTAAAGAATACCACTGTTCCTGTATAGGCAATGTCTGTTGTGGCTGTAAAGAAAGCAGTGAAAACAGTATTGACCATATAACTGCTAGGATTAGGACTAATGGTCAAATATAATGTGTCTGGCAATTCTTTGTCTAATATTTGTAAGGTTCTAGTAGTGGTCAAACTCAAATAACGAGGAGTTGATGTTTGATTGCCATCCCATACTGCGGTATAGTCAAATGTTCCTGTAGATAGATTATTAAAAATTGTATAGTCTGCTTGATTATTAACAACAGGAACTAGGCCTAACAAATTGCTATTGTAGTCATAGAAACTGATATTGCCAGGCAAACTTGTTGAGGTATTCAATGTAGCAATCATTTGTATATTGCCTTCTTGATAGATACCATAAGAGGGATTAAATGTTAGACTTAAAGTTGCGTTGCTAGTTGTTCCTGCTAAAACAACATAGTCAATGCTGGTGCTAACACCTTCATAGATAGTTCCATTTACATCTGCTCCAGCCCAAACTACTTGAATAGTATGGTCACCTGGATCTAAGTAAGGAATAGTTAAGAAACCAGCATTTTCAAATATTGTTACACTACCTAATTGTGTATGGTCTTCATAGAATACAAAACTACCTGTAACATAAGTTGAAGTAGATAAAACTGCTTCAAATGTAATTGGGGTTTCACCAGCAATAGCAGTTCCACTAGGCACACTGGCAGTTAGTGTAAATGATCCACCTAATTGTTCACCTGAGGCAACTGAAACTGTAACTGGAGTTAATTCTGTAGATTGACCAGCAAACTTACCTTGTCCAGGCCATACAGCATAAATTTGGTGTGTTCCAGTTTGTAGTGTGTTCAAAACCAAAGGAGCAAAACTAACTGTTTGGAATGTGTTTGTTCCTAGAGTAATTGTGGTAGTTGTTGTGCCATTGTTCCAATTACTGTAAAAAGTCACTGGATTTTCTTTATAGACAGCGGCATCACTTAGAGCCTTAAGAATAATAGGTTTGCCATAACTTGTAGAAGTTGAACTGGCAATTAACTTAAAGTTACTTTGAATGGTTCCTAAAGGTGTTGGAGGTGTAATTCCATTTTGTGGTGCGTGTTGAAAATTCATTATTGTTCCTTATCCATTTACTGTAACTATTGTTCTTAGGTCACCTACTGCTACAAATTTATTCAAACTAGGACTGTAGGCAATCGCATTTAGATTATTAGCAGTTCCTGATTGTCCTCTTTTCCATGTAGCTCCATTATCAGTAGAATAAACTACATGACCATTTCCACCAACTAGAACAAATTTACCATTACCATATGCGGCCGCTCCCCAAAGACTTCCAGGCCAGCCTGATGTTGACCATGTCCAATTAATACCATCACTACTGGTTCCTACACAATCATTAGCACCTGCGGCAACCCAATGTCCATTACCGTAAGCAATAGCCCCTAAACTATATGGAGCACTAACACTAGTCCATGAACCGCTATTATTTCCATTTCTTGTGCTGTGTAAGATTGATCCTGCTGATCCATTTGAACAAGCAAAGGCTACTAGATAACTGCTGGTTGTTTGGTCTGCTAAATTGCTTGCTGATTGACCAATAGCACTATTGCCATTATCATTATATTCTAAACTAACACTGATAGGACTACTTAGGCCATCATTGGTTACAGTATTATAATAATGGAAAGGTAATCCATTTACTTTATAGATAGCACCTTCAAGAGAACTTAATAGGTGTAGGGCATTAGCAAAACTTCCTGATTTATAAAAAGTATCACATCCAATAACAATTTCGCCAGTAATCTGCGTTGAACCACCAATTTCAAAATAATCACCTATGATATTAAATCCATCACCTGTAATAATATTATTAGTTGTAGTATTGGCTAATCGTCCCCATACAGATTGAACACTTATTAAATCATGACTTACTTGATCTTGATTAATAAAAGCACTCCAATAAACAGTTCCATCACCACCTAATTCATTACTTTGTAATGTTACAGCATTGGCCAAATTAATTCCATAAGGATTAGGAGGACCCATTTCAACAAAGTTTACTCCATCCCTAGAACGTAGATTAATTCCATTTAGACCAGTTGCTGTAAATTGACTTTGATCACCTACACTAGGTATATGATCAGGATCAGTAATAGTCCAACGAATATCATACAAATTATCAGAGGTTAATTGTGTAGGAATAGGACTGGTTGAAATTGTCACGACACCTTGACCATTAGGAGCACTGATATAGATACCAGGCCCTGCCACAATTTGTGTAACAACAGATTGTTGACTAACAGCACTTCCACCAACATGACTGGTATAACTATCACTGGCTCCTCCAGCATAACCTCTACCACCTGTAAAAGTCATTCCTAGTGTTTGAACACCTTGACTACCTACAGTAGTTTGATATACTGCTTGATTGGTTGTTGGATCAACAGGAATAGCACCAAGGTTCTGTCCATTGGCATTTAAGGTAACTTTACTACCAGCCCATCCATAATTAATAGGAGCATTATTGGTTATAAATGTTGTTGTGTTAAACTTATCTGTAGGAATATTTGCCATTTATATCTCCATTATGCGTAGTCATCAAAATTATCAACACTAGGATCATCCACTGGCGGTGGTTGAGGTGTTGCGTCTGCCACTATTGTTTGTATATCACCTGGTTGAGGATCACTAGTTGTATCTGCTCCAGTTGTTGGATCTGATGTTGTGGCAACAATAGTTGGTTGACTAACTGAATTGTCTGTGGCCACTGCTGTGCCATCTGGGGGCGTAACATTATTTGTGTCAATCTTAGTATCTGTAGGTTTGCTGAACCAACCATTTGTATAACCATAATACAAGGCTAATCCACCTGCGCCTGCGGCCAATGCTGGCCCTAATTGACTAAAGAAACTAGGTGAACTTTGATTGTTGCTGGCTGGCGGAACTACCTTACTACCTGCGATACTACCATCTAGTGTTTGACTACCTAGAATAACTGTTCCACTGCTGGTCCAACTAACAGGTTGGCTAACATCACTAAACACTGATGTAGAATTAGGACCTTCAACACGAGTTACCCACCAATAGGTGTTTGTTGGGAAATTGTTTACCTGTATCTGTTCATAGTATAAGGTAGTGGTGCTGGTGCCAGCAAAGTGTGGATATAGGCTCGCTGAATTATTAGTGTCAGCGGCATAATATTGTGTTTCATATAAAACAAAGTTGTTGGCACTAAATGTAGAAGTTGTGGCACTATACCAAAACTCCATAGCACTGACATTACCATACTGTGGAATATCACCTTGAATAACCAACACTCCAGTTGAACTGTTGCTTAGGTCAGTTCTAACAATAGGAGCATTAGGTTTACTAATATAGTTTGTGGCAGTTAATAGACCAAAGATATCAGGTGTTGGATAAAAATTATCTGGAACATAATAAGCAGGATTGCTTAGTTGATATATTTCATCATTGTAGGCCTGCGCTGTGATACGAACACTTAGGAAACCTTGATCATCTTTGGCTTCTTGAATCTGTGTAACCATAAAAGGTTTACCCAACATATAGATACCATTGTAGTTGCCCGCTCCCCAACCATACCATTCATGTTGAACAGCAATAATATCACCTGCGTTGATCTGTATTCCTGAATAGTCCATAGTGAAGTTAATCACTAGATCTTGGCGACCCATCCACATTTTCTTATAGCCTAGGTATGTTCCTTGGATAGGATCATTAACCATAGGATAAGAAATATCAATACCATTTTCTGGTTCATTAGGAGATTTTAAGTTGGCTGGCAACCAATAGTATCTATAGTCTGTTTGTCCAATAATATCTGCGTTAGGGAAACTGACTGTGACCTTGTTAGGAGATCCTTTTAGGTCAGTAGGCACTAGATTGATACCGCCAAGGATTTGACTCTGTGTTACAACAACCATTGTGGCTGTGGCTTCTGCTTCAGTTGCGGCTCCAGTCTTTTGTAATAGACTTTGATTTAGAACAACACCCCATTGTGCGTCTCTTTCATCCCATTGTAACCAACCATCTACTGCTTCTGTAAGGCTACCTAAATTAGTTAGGCAATCCTGTGTTGTGTCAATAATACCATTAACACCTAGATAGAATGTTTGTGTAGTTCCATCAGTGGCCACAATAGCATGTGTCTGTGTGCTGAGATAACTTACCTGTTGTAGGCTAGCGGTATTGATATTGTTGGGATCTACTCCACAACCATATACTGTGTTGGTTAGATAATCATAGATAACTTGACCTGCGTCTGGACTACCTTGAATTGTATAACTCAACATGGCATCTGTTAGGCCACTGGTCGTGCTTAGGTTAAGAATCTTGGCATTACATTCGCCTATGCCTGTCACGCCATTGTTAGCATCATAGTCTAATCTTAAAATTGCGAAAACGCAATTGGTCATTTTCTTACTAGAATCCCAAAGTAATTCAGTAGGTATACCAGCATTGCCTATTATACTGCTGTCATATTGGCCGCCTGGACCTAGAATATCAAATGCTGTAAGTGTGCTAGTTGCTGTTGTTTGTGTTTCAGTATTATTGGAGGGAATACTATAACATTGATGTTGAACACCAGTAGAACTAGAACCATTGTTAAAGAACCACATGGCAATATGTCCACCTGGACCTTCTTCAACTATGCCACCAATACGGCTGGCCTTCTTAGGTTTAGTCCATACACCATTAATTTCAGCACCATCTTGTGAACTAGAATTAAACAACAATAATTTGTTGTTATACCATACTTCATCAAAGTGAATATTGCTAGTGCTATTGGTTTCACAGAAGGCCAACACATACCACATGTGTTGTTGGTCAATACTGATAATAGCATCCACAATTATAGGTTTAACATAGGTATTGCCATAGACCACGGGCAGTTTATTATCCGTGTAGGGTGCTAGTTGTATTTCTCCACCTGGATTACCACTACTAGCAGGAGGTTTAGGTGTTAGTAATTGTGCTAACGCATAGGCAGTGGCCAAACGCACAGCCATTGTGACTGCCGCGGCGGCAAAACTACCTGCTTCTAAGTCTAGTGCTCCAACGATCAGTGCGGCTGGCATTATCTACTCCAAGTTTCTTCTAGTTTACTGAATCCAAATCTTTCATAATTTAGATCAGGGCTTGTAACCATTTTGCTAATGGTGTAGTATTTGATCTCTCCACCACGCTTCATAAATTCACATGTGTCTACATAAGCAGTTAATAATCTATAACCTGCTGAAGTATTGCGGCTTTCTGGATTGACCCAATAGGCCAATTCATTCATACACCAAATACTGTTGTCCCAAATGTTGGCGCTTTTGATAGCAATCAACATGCCTGTTAGTTCATTGGCTGGATCTTCACTGACAAACACAATGCCATGTCCATCCTCTAACACTCTTTTTAATATTACTCTAACAGCCTTGTCACTGGCATCATGTAGATCTTTTAATGGACTGTGTTTTTTATATTCTTGAAGCATATTAATAATGTCTTCAAGGTCATCTATTGTTCCTTGTCTTATCATAACGGCAAACCAAAGTTAAATGTTGTTCCACTAATTGCTTGAACACGATCCATACTTGAATCATACGCAGAGTTTTGTGGAACACCATTAGTATCATAGTTAGGATTAACATTCTGTCCTGTGATAGTATTCCAACTTGCGCCATTAGTGTGACGACCAGCAAATCTATTTTCTAAAACTGTCTTATATGAACTGCACTGTAGAACTAGGGTAAAGGTATCAATTTCCATTTGACGATCTTCAGCAATATGATAACTGGTCACAATGCCTGTGTATCTCAATTGTGGAAGATCTAATAGTTCATATGTAGGGCCATAAAAGCCTCTCCATATTTCAATCTTACTGCCTTTTAATCCTGCGTGATAACTGCCTAGAATAGGATTACCACCTGAATCATAATTTTGTCCAACTTCAAGAATTTGTCCTACCTTAGTTTGATCAATACCAATTAAGGTTATCTGTGTGTCATAAGCGGTGGCTGAAATGTCACGCTGATGACCACTAACACTTAATAGACCACCTAATGGCGTAAATGTTCCTGTAAAGGCATTGCCACTAAATGTTTCTGTTTGATAACTGTTAGAAAAACAATAGGTAGTTACTGTAGATATCTGTGGATTGTAAACAGTCACACGAACAAACTCGCAATCAATAATGCTAGTAGATGTTGATAGATAATTTGTTATTGTTGTGCTTAGATTACTCATTAGGCATTACCTGTATATTCATATAACTTAAATTCACTTGACCAATTAATTATAGCGTTAGGTCCACCTGATGTTAATTTATAGGTTGGCATATTCTGACAGAACATTTGAAATTGGCATTGATTGCCAACATTGATCTTTGCTCCTACTACATTGCCTGTGATAAAATTAGGACGATGTGTTGTTAGAGTAATTGAAGTTCCTGTTCCTAATTTAACATCATAGCGATTGGTAAATGGGAATGGGTATCCCTGTATCTGTATAAAATCACCTGCCTTAAACATTATGGCATTTTGTCCACCTGTTACCTGTGCCGCACCTGGCAAGGTAGTTAAGACCAATTGATTACCATTGAAACTTTGAACACTCATATTGTTCAATAGGCTGTAATTAGGGGTAATGCCATCTGCTAGTCTAACATCACCTTGATAGGCAAAGATATAATTTAATCCAGCACTGGCAGTTTTACCAACATAGTTTAAATTGCCTGGAACACTAGATGTTGTTAAACTATTGAAACTGATAATTTCAGGAGTTGTTCTATCCAATAGGTCAATGGCTTCTAATAGTTGTCTATTTTCACTATAGACTAGAGCCGCTGATATTCCAACATTAAACTTCCATGGATTGCGTGTAGGTGTTTCGCTGGTCTTGGCAATTTCATTTCGTGTAAATTGAACACCAACTACCCTACGGCGATCTATTTCTAGTGTTTCAGCGTGATTAATAATTGTTTGTAAACTCATTATCTAGTCCTCATTGGTAGTTCGCGGCGTGCTTGTTCAGTATAGGCAAACATGGTCATACGGTTTTCTTGGAACATCTGTGCCATAGACTTGCTGTCAATAGCATTAATGTTGTAGTTGTGTGTAACATTCTGTCCACCTAACATGCTTTCTGTGTTAGCGGCATTGGTTACTGTTGCTGGGCCTTTGATTAGTTCTGGACCATTTTCACCAACAAGACTGAATTCATTAGGACCAACTGTTCCACCTGATGCCTTGCCACCAATACCAAAGAAACTCATTAGGCCTGTCATTGATCCGCCTGTGCCACCTGTGCTACCAAACATACTAAACAATGAACTTGTTGCGGCCTTGATTTCCATTTTAATGATATCAGTGATAATAGCATTGGTCATGTCTTGGAAACTAAATTTGCCTTTGGTTACCATACTTTCTAAATAATTTTCAATATTGCTAGAGAATGATTTGAAAGCATTGTCTGCTAATTTGGCACCATTGGTAGCATCATCTTGATATTGTTTGATCGCACCATCCCAAGCAGTGGCAAAGTCTCTTGATTGCTCAATGTTTTTTTTCATCTGCTCTTCATTTAATTTTAATTGGTCGCCTAGTTTTTTCTGGGCATCTTTGAATTCATCAGTTCCTGTTACATCATAAGCAGAACCATATTTTCCTTGTAGGGCAACTTTGACATTTTCCAATGCTTGATCATATTGTTTCTTAAGGTTGGCCAATTTCTTTTCATCAGCAGTCATGCCATATTCAGTATATTCAATCTGAAGTGCGCTGAGTTCATCAACCATTTTCTTTTCAGCCTTGAGAATTTCAAGGTTCATTGATTCTGTTACCTTGGCATCTGTTAGGGCTTTGGTCTTGGCCTTGATAGCATCTGCCTGGCTTTCATAAGATGCCAATTCTTGTTTTAGAATAGCAATCTGTCCACCAAAGTTTCCGCCACCTCTAGTGTTGGCCTGTTCTGCTTGTAGTTTGGCAATTTGACCTTGTAATTCTAAACGCTTGCGTTGATAGGCCGCATCAGCATCAAATTCTGCTAGTTTACTAGCACGAACTGCTTCTGTCTGACCTACTAATTGTGTTTCTAAGTCTAGGCGTTTTAAGGCTAGGTCATTGTTTAATTGTAATTGATTAAATTGATTCTTTAGACTTTGTTCAGCACCAGCACCAGGATTAAGATTGCCTTCTGTCATGGCAGGCATGGCTTTATTTTTTAGATTCTTAGCATCAGCATTCTTTTTCTCTGCTTCTGTATTCTTATCTACAGCCTTGGTTGCCTCATCTACCTTATTGGTAACAGCATCTACACCTTCTGCGGCAACATAAGCGGCCGCGGCTCCTACACCTAATTTAACTAGGAAACTGGCAATGGTGCTTAGACCACCTGTAGCCGCCGCTTCAGCAGTGGCCAAGGCATATAGTTCACCAGTTAGGGCAACCACTGCTTCACCAATACCAAATATAACTTTGGCCATACCTAAGGCAGACAATGCGGCAAAGGCTTCTATAACCATTAGGGCCGCTTTATGAGCACCTTTGAATCCACTGGCCTCATCGCCTACCATTTTTGTTAATGGATCAAGTATCTTTAGAACTTCAATTTGAACAGCGGCAAATGCGGCTTTCAAATTCTCCATTGTGGCCTGTGCGTGTTCTGCGGCTTCTGCGGCTTCGCCCATTGTGCCATTATTCTTGTCTAATTCAGCGGCTAGTTTAGCAAGGTCAATGTTAGCCGCTCCGCGACCAAATATTTCCATGGCCTTTTGTGCTCGCTGTGCTGGATCTTCTATAGCGGCTAAACTGTGAACTAGTTTATTAAATGTTTCATCCGCAGAGTGTGTGCGGAAATATTCATTGCTGGCTCCTAGAGTGTTGAAAGCATCACGCAATTTCATATTGCCATCTGCAGCATCTTGTGCGCCTTTCAACATCTTGTTCATAGCAGTAGAAACTTTTTCACTGCTGACACCTACTGCTGATGCTGACTTGTTGATTTCCAACATTGACTGTGTTGTAACACCAAACTTCTCAGCGGCATCAGCGGCACTGGCTCCAGCATTTATAGCACCTAAAATGAACGCTCCAAAGCCCACCCCTGCTAGTGAACTGCTTAGACTGTTTAATTTGCCACCTAGGTCGCTAACATTCTTACCAACTTTATCAAAAGAATCGCCCATCTCCTGGCCTTTCTTTTTAATATTGTCAGCACTGGTGTTAACAGCAGAGTCTACCTTTTTTAAGGTGCCTTGAAATTGTGAGTCATCTAAGACTAGTGTTACTGATATATCTGCCATTATCTTTTTCTCGCTAATTGTTGAACAATCTGTGGTATAATTTTCTTAGCAAACTCTTTAGTTGGTTCACTCATACCATCAGGTGCTTGAACAGAACCCCTCATCTGTCCATCTCTAAAACCACGGCCAGCATCTAGAACAAAGGCATAAGGATAGTTGGCTTCAATCTTATTGCCAATAAGTTGTGTAGATGCTTGTGCGTTGCCAGAAGCCTTAGGAGTAATCTTTTGAAACTCCTGAAAAAGTTGAGGCATAGCAATTCGTTGGATATCACTCAAGTCGCTTAACTTGGCTTTGAACTGCGTATTGTTAATTCCAAATTTAACTGTCATGGTCCTCTAACCTTTTTCAAGGCTTCCTCTAAAACATCCTGTCTAATCTCTGGCATTACACCATTGGCTTTGTTATGTTTGTATCTTTCATAGGTTAATGCTATATCAAGAACATCCATATCCCACGATGTAGCCCTAGACATTACTTCACTAGGCAGTAGACCATATCGTTGTCCCATACGGTCTAAGGTTACGGCTACATATACCTCAGGCCCTTGGGGATCATAATCCCCGCCAGTTATTTTCCCAATACAGAAACCATCTTAGTCAGAGTGGCTACCAATACCTTTCCAGGTAATATCATGCCATCCTTCATAACAGGATTTCCATCACTATCCATAATCAAATCACGCATGACTTCAACCAACTGACCAAAATCTTGACGATCGCTGGTAGCAACCTTAAGGAATACATCCATAGGTTGACGATCCCATGTGTAGAAGTCAAGGGGTTCTCCATAGGTTGACACAATGTCTGCGTCATCCAATGTTACTTTGATTAGTTGGGGTTTTGCGGCTAGTTGCGTTAGGTTCATATCTTTATATCCTTTGTTTCAAATGGTGTATAAGGGCAAGGATAAACTTTTGTCTATTCTGCGCCTTTTCTAAATCCTGTTGAGCATGTAAGACTTCACTAATTGTTTTAGCGACTTCTCCTTCTAGGCTCTGTAATAAATCTTCTAATGAATGATCATTAAAATTCATAACATCATATCCTTTTTACTATTTACAAATAGGAAGGGGATACCCTAAGATATCCCCGCCTTTCTAATCAAATTAGATTAACTAACTTGATTAAAGTTACCATCTACTTCAATTACCAATGGTGATAACCAAACTGGTTGATCTGGGTTAACTTTAGGAGCCAAACTTGCTAAGAAGCCTGAACCTGTAGTTACATGGGCAACTGATGTGCCACCGCCCCAGTTAAACTGGAAGTATACTCTGTCTTTATTGTTACTTAGACCTAACAAACCTTTAGAACTATTGCTTCCGCCTACTGATGTAGTAAAGAAACTAGCATCGTCAAGAACGATGTTAAAGTTCAAACTGTTTGTTGCTGGTGTTGTAACAACATAACGACTAGTTTGGTCAAGTTGAACCCAACGGAATGTTCCATTACTGTTTGTGTAAGTAATGTCTTGTAACGCTGGAATTGCTATCACATTTGTCGTAGTGCTTGTCCAACTACCAATTGTAGCAAGACTAGAAGTGCTTGCTGAAATCAATAGCGAGACAAAGTTACTAGGACTAGATACATTTAGATTTGTTGTAGCCATTTTATTTTCCTTTTATATAACTTGTAATTGTGTGAGATCAAAGACTATCTTATATCGTTCTGAGTTCTTCACATACTGTTGTTCTATGTTTACCTCACGCTGGAAATATCCACTAAACAGGGAATTGTCTAAAGTGGTATAAAATAACCCTAACAGATTAGTCACAAATGGATTAACCTGTTGGGTCACTAGATACATCTCTACACGATCCTTGACATAGTATATCTTTCCACCAGGATTGATACCTTGCGTGTGAATATTTCTTTCTGCTTCATAAACACGGCTCACATAGATTCCTTCAGAGATTTTATTCTCATCACTAGGAAACTCTGTGAAGACTTCAACCAGG
>Ga0214172_1000740_pt1 | contig 12015 bp, 26 predicted proteins | sample TroBogEpilimnion_29_FD_153010 | JGI IMG/M metagenome (GOLD analysis project Ga0214172, IMG submission 153010) | Freshwater microbial communities from Trout Bog Lake, WI - 12JUL2007 epilimnion | ecosystem: Environmental > Aquatic > Freshwater > Lake > Epilimnion/Euphotic zone | place: Trout Bog...
TTACCATGCAAGAAAAATGGGACATAATTATTATTTTTTTATTGTTAAGAAATATGTTACAAATGTAACACTTATTTTGAAATATACAAAATTAATTTTCCGGATCTTCAGGTACTTTAAAGATACCAATTTCTGGTACATCCACTTCTTTACCAGCAAGTTCATCAATGTTGTACCAAGCACCACCTTTAGTTTGAAATTTCATATCATCATTCCAATACTCAACATTATTAAGGACATCGAATATAATATTACCTTTCATTGAGGACTCACTCCTACCAAAATTATCTATTGGTTCTGTGTAATAAACAATTTTAATTGCCATGTTCTTTTAATTTTAATGAGATACAAAGATAATACCTTTGTATTGAATAAACAAATTTAATTACATTTTACTGTTGTAATACCGGTTTTTTTTCTATAAACTTGAATTTGTTGACGAACCTTTGCTTTCCAATTAGGGTTTTTTGCAACCTTTTCGGGTGAAACTCTTTCAACCATATCATAGATAGGTTTAAGTTCTTTGTCACCGTATTGTCTTGCGGACATACTAACAACACTATACCATGTTGGGGTAATACCTACAACAATAATTCTTTGATGGTTAACTAGGATATGTTTACCTTTGATACCACAATGTTCAAGACATTCCACATTTTCTTCACCATATCCCAATAAGATAGATGGAGCTGTTGATGAACCACCGATTGTACCATCTGGTTTATAGAATTTAACTCTACCTTCCATAAACAACATACTATCAACATGAGGGAACACCCAATTTTGAAATGCTTTGGTTTCAGTCCTTGCAAATACAAACCCAATACCATTTGCATAACTTGCCATTTTCTTTAACCATGCTTCTAATTCCCTACCATAAGGAGGATTTAACCAAACCCTACCAAACCAGGGTTGTATCAAACCATTTTCTGTTTCTGTGTAACGATGTTTTGCTGTTAACCACGGCATGATTGGGGGAGTACATGGGTCCAAATCAAATTCTCCCAATGATTTAATAATTTCTGGTGGAGTTAACCAGGTGTTTGTACTATTCTCAGTTTTTTTATGATTGAAATCTTTTGCCATTATTTTAATTTTATTGTGATACAAAGGTAAGGGGTTTGTAACCCCCTACCAAATTTATTTTTATTGTATGACAAATTTATTATTAGGATCTAGTTTAGTTCTTACAATTTTATATTTAAGTCCAATTATTACGTTTTTTGGGTCCTTATAACGAAGGTCGTTTAAATCCCCATCAATTACTTTCCTACCTAAGAATTGTTTTGGGAAATCATTTTTGAACACCACAGCAACCCTTATATTATTATTCAACATATTATCACATTCCAGAAAGTTCTTACCATCAAAGGAAAATGTAAGGTCATAGTTCTTATATTCCTTTAATAGTTTGGTACGGTTTGGAACTTTACTATAATCATAAAACTGAACATCTGGGTACATTTCGAGGATATTCATTTTTTTACCAGTCAATTTATTTGTGGTATAAAATGATGTAGGGTTTAGGTCCGAAGTATTATTTAATCTAATACTAAATGAATAACCCAATTTTTTGGCTTTGGTTCTAGCGGTTTCAATTTCTGAAATCATCCAGTCAACAAAAAATTCCCTTTCCTCAAAAAACAATTTAGTTTTTTTGATACGACTTTTATTAATTAAATTATCGTTAGCCCCCATAATATTATGACCGGACTCATTAAGACAAACCGCTGTACATTCCTTTGTACGCATTGGGCAAACCTCATAACCCGACATATTAGCGGGGGCAAGATATAACCCATATACAAGCTCATTATACTTATAAGCTTTCTCATGTTTGGTCGATAGGTTAACCGACCCTAAGTAAGTCACACCAGACACTCTTATGGCTTGAGCTTTGTTTTCAAACTTTAATTTATTCATATAATTAATTTAGATGACTTTTTAGGAATATACCTATATTTATCATTAGAGTACAAAATTAATCTTTTTGTATTAAATAAACAAAATTAAAATGTTAAAATTATGTTAAGTGATGAAAGAAAAGAATATTTAAAAAAGTATCGCAAAGAAAATAGTGAAAAATTAAAAAAACACTATATTAATCATTATGAAAAAAATAAAAAATTATATAAAGAACGTAGTAAAAAACGTTATGAAGAAAATAAAGAAAATATAAAACAATATAATAAAAAATATTATGAAAAAAATAAAACTCCACCTAAAGAAAAAATAGTTAAACCACCTAAAGAAAAAATAGTTAAACCACCTAAAGAAAAAATAGTTAAACCACCTAAAGATATTAAACAATATAGAAAAGAATATTATCAACTAAATAAAGATAAATTCAAAGGTGATAACGAAAAAAGAAATAAACGTGTTAGAGAACGTTTAGAAAATGACCCTTTATTTAAGATAAGAAAAAACATAAGAAGTTTAATAACAATGACAATTAAAAATAAAGGGTATCGAAAAAATTTAAAATCTGAACAAATATTATGTTGTACATTTGAACAATTCAAAGAACATATTGAAAATCAATTTGAACCTTGGATGAATTGGGATAATTACGGAAACCCAAAAGATAAAATATATGCACCAAATAAAACATGGGATATTGACCATATAATTCCCACTTCATCAGGATTAACTAAGGAAGAAATAATTAAGTTAAACCATTATAAGAATCTTAAACCATTATGTTCTTATGTTAATCGTTGGGTTAAAAGAAACAATTAAAGTAAATCTTTTATATTAGATGGACAAATAAATAATGTTAAATAATTGTTAACAAAAAAAAGATCTGAAGGTCCTGTTGTTCCTGAAAGAATTGTTTTGGCAGTAAATAAAATACTGCCAAAACATATTTATTTTACTTAAGATCGAAATTTTCTCAAGGGCATAAAAAAACCCCACAAGTTAATGTGAGGTTTTATTGTTTGTGTTGTTTATTTAGATTTTACCATTTTTTTTAATTTCATTATTTCGACTGGTGTTAGTTGGATATTTCCATCAAAAAACTCCAATTTTTTGGGTTCAATAAAAAAGTAATTATCATCACTGTCAAAAATAATTGCATTACCATCTTTGGTAAATCCATTAATAGTTCCCACAAATTCGTGATTGTACTTATCATCACCACTAGGTTCTGGTACTAATACACAATCACCTACAAATAACTCTTTACCATTTTTTTCAATACGTTCCATTTTATTAATTTTTAATTTTACTTGGGATTATTCCCTATTTTTGAACCACAAAGATAAGGGGTTTATATTATATAAACAAATTTATTTTTTTTTATTTACTGCCAAAACATATTCAATCTTAAGCAAGCTCCGACTCTGGATCTTAAGTACAAAAAAAATCCCCACTAAGAATAGCGGGGATTAATCCTAAATTAAAATATACGAACCTAAAAATCTTCATCTCTTATACTATCATATAGTTTTTCTTGTACAATATTGTACTGTTCAATTAAATCATAAATTTCATCAATCAATTCATCGGATAATTTCTCATAGGGTATATCATCTTCATCAATATCAATATCATCATCGTAAGTAACAACATGGACATAATCTTCTGTAAACTCCTCAACAAGTGTACATATCTTACCAGTTAGGTTATTATATACTGGAGAACTTTCTAACTCCAATTCAGTGGTTGATGTATCACCCCAAGTGAATAATACTTTTTTGATAAACTCAATTTTTTCTTGTCTTTCAGATATATCAATAAGTTCCCAAGTGTTACCATAACTTTCCCCCTTATCAATTAAATCTGCAATATGTCTAAGTAATACGGACAATTCATTTTTGTCATTACACTCTTTGTTAATATGTATCTTTACCATTGTTTAAAAGTTTAAATTGTACATTGTAATATCATCTGTCACCATATAGTTACAATTTGATAAATCGTAACCCAAACCACCTTCTTCAGTTGGTAGTTCAATAAATTCATCAGCGTCCAATTCTTCTGGTTTATTGTCCAATGATAGGACTTCTACTTTACCAGACTCAAAGTTTAAAATAACGGCATAAGATAGTGGTTCGATTAATTCTAAATCTTCACAAAAATCTTGAAGGTATTCTTCAGCATCACTTACACCAATAATACTGAAATTTTCGTCACCATTATCTTTTAAAATGGTATTCATGAAATCAATAAATTCACCATCACTTTTGAAGTTACCAACAATCTTATTTTCTACTTTGTTTTTTACTGTGTACATATTTTTTTTTTTTAGTGAGATACAAAAGTAATACATTTGTATTGAATAAACAAATTAATTTTGAACTTCTTTCAACCAATCTGTCACAATTTGATTATTGACTTCAAAATATTTTCCATTGAAGTTTGCTGCAAATTGGTTATGACTTTTAAAATGTTTTCCATAAGTGGACTCAGTAAAAACAATATATTTACCAGGAGATGCTGGTAATCCTTCTGTAACTGGTACTTTAATATAAATTGTCATACGTTTAATTTTTTAACAACCTTTTAAATCTTGATAATCTTCTTGATCCAGTTCTGTTACATAATCAACATAATTTTCATCACCCTCAGCAATGAATAAATTATTTTGTTTACAATAAGAAATAACTTCCTTATCGGTTAATACTTCATCAGTATCAATTGCAACTGGTAATGAATAACCACCATGACCATCAAAAAAACAATGTACATCGTAATACAGTCTCATTTTAATTTATTTTTATTGTTACAAAAATATCCAAAGGAATTACAACTCCATTATTCCCAACAAATCCTGGGGAACAAGGACAATAAGAACATCCACAGTTTTGTCTCCAACCCCATTTTTCCTTCATTACAGACGCATGGTGACTCGGAAACTTAAAATCCAACAACTCCATCAACTTAGGTAATACAAGTTCCTTATAGGTCTCGTATGGTCTATTTTGACGTTCCATGATATTATCAACAATACTTTCCTTATCATGGAAAATATAAATCTTATGTTTATCTCTGAAACCTTCACCATGTCTATTATTTGAAGGTTTAACTTGTAAGTCTGTAAATTCAAAGTTCATGTTATTTCTCAAGATTAAAAATTTTATTTGCAATTGTACATATAACATCAGTGTCTAATTCATCATCATTGAAGGTCATATCATCATCTACCTCACCGATACATGCAAGTCCACCGAATGTTAATACATTTTTAATGATTGAAACATTAATCAATGGGTATTCATTGTGGTACCCAAATTTATCAACATAAACACCTCTAGGTAATTCATAAACTTCATTTTCAATTTCTCCATCATAAGTTGAAGGGTCAATTAATTCGTATGGATTATCCCCATGTTTACTAACAACTTCACGGATATACGTTAATGCTTCCAAACGTACATTATTCGCTTCGGTTACAAAATTTTTACTCATAATATTTTATTTTAGGGTACAAAGGTAATACATTTATATTAATCTACCAAATTTCCTTCACCATGTTTTCCAAATAATATTTCCTCATGGATTTGTTTTGTGATACGTTTAATTTCTGGATCATCAAAATTTTTATTTTCCCTGAGAATAGCACTAGTAACATGAAATACTTTTGATTCAATCCTGGATTGGAATTTATATTTCACATTAGATTTTAACTACTGACATTATTTAATTTTTACAAACTTTTAAAATATAACCAGCATCTTCCAATTCCTTTTTAAGGTCTTTATATTGTTCAGGTGTGGCTAATTTATGTTTTTTGTCATACGCCCATTCTTTTCTGCAAGAACTATGTTGCCCAATATGCGCATAACAAACCAATTCACTATTTCCGTACAGTCTTTTATTATACTTTAATTGTGGAAATATGGCAACAACTTCATCTCGATAAAATGTTTTACTTACAACAAACCTAACTAGTGTTGACATATTTTTTTATTTAATTGGTTAACGATAGCTTCAGCAATTGCTTTATCGTGGAAAGCATACCTGTTCATTTCTTTACCTCGATAAGGTTTGAAAGTAGTTTTATCAATGGTCTTACCTTTGTCATCAGTAATATACCAATAGGTTTTTGCACCAAATGACCCGGTTGCATCCCATCTACTTTTACGAGGGATGTATTGATTGAATTGTAATGTGTACATATTATTTAAGATTTGTTTTAGATAAAAAATGATTATACACTTCTGGTATATGTTTTTTATAATACGGTTGATTATCCATACACCACTTTTTTAATTCAGCCTTATCCTTAAAAGGTTTTTGCCACGAATTGTTACTCATAATCATTTCAAATTGTAGAGTAAGTTCATCAATAAAACTTTGAACTGTCCAACCCTCAAATACATGCTTATTCATATCCATATATAAAAAATTTTATACAAAGTTAATACATTTTATTAATCAAACAAATTTATTGTGTTAAAACACTCATAATATCCACCAAATTTAATTTTTGGTATATACTTATTATTTTTATTTAACTTTTTCAAATTAGTTTCAATTTCACTAACTTGTTTTGAATTACCTTCAAAAATATTTATTAATAACCAATTATATTTAAAATTATAAAACCTATCTTCAATTTTTCTAAATGTTTTACCTATTTTATAAAAACATTCATTATCATTCCAACATTTAATAATATAACATTTATAACCATTAAAATTTTTAGATACGACACCTCTTTTTTCCCATTCAGAATATTTCCAAGCATCTGTTTTTATGTTATTATTAATTACAATTGTATGTTTTTGTTTTTCATAACCACATAATCTACATTTAACTCCTAAAAGATGATTATATGCAAATTGAGAAAAAATACCGTGTTTTTTACAAATAACATCTACTTTACTATTATGGTTAATATACTTTGTTAAACTATAATCATATTCATTATTATGTATTTTATTCGATAATTCAATAAATTCACTATTTGAATATGTTTTTTTATTTCTTATTAAATCAATACCACATTTAGGACATCCACGACCTCGTTTGTGGTCATTAGCATATTGTTCAAATTCCCCATGTTCTAAACAAATAATTTTAATTTTAGTATGACTCCCATCATAATTTGTTACGCTGTAATCGTATTTATCACCATGAATTATTTTCACTTTATTAATAAAATCTATTTGAGTTAATTTTTTTGGCATAAATTTCTTTTATTAATAAATATATTACTTTTCAGAAAAGAACCGTCCAACCCTCCCAAATGTGTTTGTTTAAACTCATAATTAATAATTTAGGATACAAAGATAATGGTTTTATATTTAATAAACAAAAAAAAGTTTTTTATTTTTCTCAGGTGATGATCCGGGATGTTCAGGATAATATGTTTTGGCAGTATTAATTTCACTGCCAAAACATATTGAGACATCTTCAGCGCAGCATGCAGCAAAACTTAAGCGCAAAAAAAATCCCCATCTTTCGATGAGGACTTCTTAATAGAATAATCGTATTACAGATTACGTTTGATGATTGATTTGATTGTATCAATTTCATCAGCGTCAATACCAAACACTGCAATCAATTCATTTGCCATTGCGGTAATCTTTTTATCTGTATTACCTGTTACAGCTTCAAGGGTTACAGCTTTATCTGTGGTATTGTTTGCCACTGCCTCCTTAATTTTTTCTGTACGTTCAGCTTGGTTCTTAATGGTTCTTTTCACATTAAAAACTGTTGTAGCTTTAATCTTACCTTCTTTTACCAGATTCTTAATTTCTGGTGTTTCGTTGGCGAATGATAACATTTGATAAACATACGCTGGTGTTTTACCAATCTTATTTGCCACCGATATTTGGTCGTGTCCTAAATTAACCAAACGTAAGATAAGTTCAGCAACCTCTGGTGCTGTCAAAGGTTTGTTATCAGAAGTAATGAACATCTGTAAAATACGTTGTTCTTCTGTGGTACGAGAACCATTAACAATTGCAATGAAATATGGTTCATGACCATCAGCTTCTAATAATTTCAAAGCTGCATATCTTCTATGACCATCAACTAATGAAAATGTACCATCTTCAAGTACATCAACTCTACCAGGTTGTATTTGTGAATTTTCTAAAATTGATTTAGACAATTCTTCAATTTCACCCATTTCTTGACGAACATTATAATTTTCTCTTATTACAATTTTAGATAAAGGAATTTTTACAATTTCACCAGTTTTTGATGAATTTTCTCTCCTAATTCTGTCATTACCTAATGCTGGTAATGGTGCTACAATTTTTTCCATTTTTTTTAAAATTTAGATTATTTATTTTTTTTTATGAGTACAAAGATACAATCTTTATAATTACTAAACAAATATTTTTTTTAAAAAATATTATTTTTATCACATTTCGTCATATTTATTAATATGAGAAAAAAATTAAAAAATGGTGAAAAAAAAAGTAGGGTTAGTATAACAATAAACCCATTATTATCTGAGATAATAAGTAAAAAATCAAATGTGTCTAAATATGTTGAATGGTTAATATATCAAGACCTAAAAAAAAATAATGAAATAAATGAAATGTCTTTATGAGGGAAAAAATAACGATTGATGAATTTATTAAAAAATCTAAAGAAATTCATGGAGAAAGATACAATTATTCATTGGTAAAATATGTTAATTGTAAAACCAAAGTTAAAATTATATGTACAGAACATGGGGAGTTTGAACAAAGTCCTGAAAAACATTTAATGGGTCAAAAATGTAAATTATGTTCAATAAAAAAAAGTGCAGAAAAAAGAAGTAAAAATATTGATACATTTCTTAATGACTGTAAAAAAATACATGGTAATAAATATGATTATTCTAAAGTTGAATATTTTAATAGTTATAAAAAAATTAAAATTATATGTCCAGAACACGGTGAATTTGAACAAACACCTACTCATCACGCAAATTCAGGATATGGATGTCAAAAATGTGGTTATATGAGGGATGCAATCCATAAACAAGAAAATCCGGTAGGTTGGAATTATAATTTATGGGAATCTGCATCAAAAAAATCAAAAAATTTTAATGGCTTTAAATTATATATAATTGAATGTTGGAATGATAATGAAAGATTTTATAAAATTGGTAAAACATTTCAAACTATAGAAAAAAGATTTAAAAATAAAATAACAATGCCATATAATTATAAAATTATTAAAATTATTAATGGGACTTGTTTTGAAATTTGTAAATTAGAAAATGATTTTAAAAATGATAATAAAGAAAACAAATATCTACCAAATTTTAATTTTTGCGGAAGATACGAATGTTTTAGTAAGTTAACAATAAAAATCATCTGAAGGACCTGTTGTTCCTGAAAGAATTGTTTTGGCAGTAGATAAAACACTGCCAAAACATATTCATTTTTACTTCAGATCTAAATTTTCTCAAGGGCAAAAAAAATCCCCACAAATTAATGTGAGGACTTTTCTCCTAAATCAAAATATACGAACCTACTTTATTATCTTTTGGGGAATAGTTTGGATAATGAAATTTCTTGTTTTATTTTCTCTTCAATATCCTTTTTAGTTAATCGTTCAACATAAGGATATTCCCAAGCATCCCATACAGGAATATGTACTAACTGAACTGGATTCAAACTCATAACCATATATTCAGCATAACCATCTGCAAATGGGAAATTTATTGATGTTCCGGTATGTTCTTCATTATAACCATTATCCTTTAAATACTTTTTTAAATCTTCTCTAAAGGTTTCACAATCCTTCTCATATTGTTTAACATTCTTCCAATCAAGAACAGGAACTTTTATTTCTGTTGGTGGACTATATATCTTTCCCATTTCTTAATCAATTAAATTATTACATAATATGAAATCAACCAAATCTTTTTGTTGTGTCTGTCTTAAATCATCAATAGGGTGATAAAAAGAATTACCATCATCATCAGTTACATCAAACCCATCAGATGAACAATTACCATCTATACTACAATAACCATCATCAATGTTATAACCCCTCAACTTACTTTTTTGTTCTGGGGTCATACGGGATAATAAATCGAATAACAACTTTTGAGTTTCAGCGTGTAACGCTATTTCTTTTTCTTTGATTGTAATTTGTCTGTCAATTAACTGACCTTTTGTTTCTTCCATTGTATTTGTTTTAGGTTACAAAGATAATACTTTTGTATTAAACCAACAAAATTAATTTGTGTAAGATACAACAATTTCTAAACGATAATCTTTACCATTGTGATACACTTTTTCATTTAGGAAATATTCCTGACTTTCATCAGATAAAACAACTGGATGGGTCTGTTCATTGATAAGTTTAATAAACTCCAATTCTGCGGTTTCAGAAACATCCTCAGATAATTGTTCCTCATATACTGGATAAGATAATATTTGTGATACCTTATTGTTAATTGTTTCTACAATGTTATAAATTCTCATTTTATTTAATTTAGATTACAAAGATAATACTTTTTTATATATTGACAAAGTTTTCTTTTAATAGTTTTACACGTCTTTCACCATCTTCGGTTAATTTGTTACCATCCCAACAATGGTCACAATCGTGAAAACTTTGTAAACATAGCCAAAAAGAATCACAATGACCTTGATACTTGGATTTAAACTTAATGATACTTTTGTCTAAATCATAGAATGGTTTACCATTAAATTTTGTTTGTGCAATCTGTACACTCTTAGGTGTAAGACATCTACCTACAGCACACATTTTTCCATCATCGGTGAGATATTCACAATGCTCTCCTTGTAACGCTCTAGGATTATTTTTGTAATACTCCACAGTTTCATCAATGATTTGATGTGTTGTTAATCTTTTTTTCATAATATTTTATTTAGATTACAAAGGTAGGGAGTGTAATACTCCCCACCAAATAAATTTTATAATTCATCACAATCTGGACATTCTCCATCAAGTAACGTTCTACCACAAACCTCGCATTCTTCATCATTATTACCATAGAAAAATCCTTGATATGGACAACAATCTGGATAAGGTAAACTATTGAAGTATGTTTTCCATTGGTCGTTATCACCACGAGGAACGTGTGTATTCAAATTCTCAACCAACTTTGGCATCTTAAATAAACCGTTATAGTCACCACTTGGATTATCTTTGAATGATAATGTAATACCTTCACTTCTGGTTTTCTCACCATTTAACTCGGCAAGTAACTCATAAAAGTCTTTACCACCAAACTCACCATAACCATCGTAATTATTTTCGGTGAATACTTGTCCATCCTCAGTAATCATGTGAACTGTAAATGGACGTAATCTACTGTGTTGATTGGCAATACTCCTACCTGTATCGGAGGTCATCCATGAAAAAAATCCCATAACTTTTAATTTATTTTGTTTAGGATACAAAAGTAATACATTTATATTACACCACCAAATTTATTTTTCAGTTTGATTATTATATATTTCTAAAGATACACGACCATCAAGATATAACTCAGCGGTACTTTCCCCACCATTATCTTCTGGTTCCAATGTTTCTTTAACTCCATCAATTTCATCCCAAGAAATTTCCTCTAAATCCCCTGACTTATATTTTTCAATAGCAAGTTTTTTAGCTTCCTCTACTGTTTCAGCTTCTACTGAAAATGGGGTCCTCATCCAAGTTGTAACTTTCTGGTCAAGAAAAAAATCAAATGTTTGCATATTATTTATATTTTAGGATACAAAAATAAGGGGTTTATATTTACCAAACAAATTTATTTTTAAGATCTAGACCCCGTGATTTCCAGAGTCGGAGCTGCTGGTCCCAGCTCAATTCAGGAACGATATGTTTTGGCAGTATTATATGTATGACAATAACTTACTGCCAAAACAATTTGAGTCATCTTCAGCAAAGTTTTAAGCAACTGCTTAATTTGAGGGCATAAAAAATCCCCACCTTTCGGTGAGGACTTTCCTTTCTCAATTAACCACATTAAGAAATCAATTCAACAAGGTCATTAAAAATTTTCTGTTCTCGCCTGCCATAGGACCCAATCATCTTACTTTCGGTACTATCATTTTTAGATAGGGAGTGAGTAGTAAACTTAGT
>Ga0214172_1000748_pt1 | contig 11919 bp, 17 predicted proteins | sample TroBogEpilimnion_29_FD_153010 | JGI IMG/M metagenome (GOLD analysis project Ga0214172, IMG submission 153010) | Freshwater microbial communities from Trout Bog Lake, WI - 12JUL2007 epilimnion | ecosystem: Environmental > Aquatic > Freshwater > Lake > Epilimnion/Euphotic zone | place: Trout Bog...
AACCTCTGCTGCAGGCAATGTCCCATTTTTTCTAAATCTCATAGTTTCCCACAAAGCGTGGGGAAGGGTATGAATTCCATAATGGGTTCTATGATGATTTGTACACAATACTTCTAGATTTCCTGGACTCTCTAGCCATTGTTGAAAATCTTCATCATTTGTAAAATTTAAACCAAAATAAGCTTCTATTTTATTTATATCTGCATTAGGTATTTGACTAAATTCTACGTGTGTATGGTGAAGTTCTGGTTCCCCGCCACATAAATCATCATTAATTATACACTTCCACATTCCAGCATCTTTTATTTTCTTTTTAGCAGCAATAAAATACTTATAATTTGGATCGTGTTCACGTGGGTCATGTTCTGGGATATGTGCCAGAATATGCAATGTCATATTTTGATCGTGTGCGTCAGTCATGATAGTTTAATTATACATTAATATGGGTCATGTACGAATATTCCAGCACTAAATGGCTGCCCTTAAGAGTCTCCCGCAGAACTCTGTTCACACGGGTTACTTGGTAATATGTAACTATAACCACCCTAAGGTATGTCGTACATGACCTCGTAGTCCAAGTCGGATTTGAACCGACAGCCGTCAGTATATAAGACTGATGCTCTAACCAGGTTGAGCTATTGGACCTTGAACGTTAGTTCTCAGAACCTATAGATCTATTTTGGACCAGTTTGCTTCTTTCATCAATGATTTCAAAAGCATAGTTTTTAATCTTTTCTTCATGTTTGTTAAAATGATGACCACAAAACAATAGTTCTCCGTTAACTCCGTTAACCCAAACTAACGCTTCAGCAGAGCAAGAATCGCAACGGTCAGTAGGCCCCAACACGTAAGATTGTACATTTGCCACCTCTTCTGTTTTTTCTGCCATCATATTCATAATTATACTCTTTCTGTTAGTTGGTTAATAATTTGCTGGGACGGTAGGACTCGGACCTACGACCTAGTGATTAACAGTCACCCGCTCTGCCAACTGAGCTACGTCCCATTGTTCTATTATTCTACCTTACCAAAAGGCTTTTTGTCAATCATATTTAGCAAATCATCTGCACTATTAATCATGCGTCGTTGTGCTTCAAACTTGCCAAGTTCTACTGTTTCTGTTGCAATTGTATGCATCATATCATAAATACCCATTGCATATCTTTTATCTTTTGGTTCAGCATTTTTAATTTCAGCCTGCATGTTCTTTACAGATTGTGCAAAATATTCACAAAGTGCAGTTAAACTAATATAAATATCTTCTTCATCTTCAATTGTTGGAATAGTTCCATTTGCTAGCATATTAATCCTTTGTTTGTTGTTGTAGCTGTATTCTACTAGAGTATTCTGAAGTTGTCAACTATATTTTTGTATTCGCTGTCATCATCATCAAAAAAATCTCTGATATCATTTGGCATTACCCGCTTTTCTGGCAAACGAATTGTATTTTTCATTCTTGCATCTGATTCCGCCTTAAGTTGTGCAAGTTCTCCTGCAAATACTCCAGAATAAGTATATATTTCAACTTCTTTATCTTGATCTGGCGGGGTTAAAGATATAGAGTTAAAGATAGCACCACATACAGCATCTGACAAGTCTTTGGATCCTTTACGTGGGTGATCTACCCTATCTTTAATTATTCTAAGTTGCAACAACTCATCAATTAATAATTGAATTCTTGGGCCATGCAATCTTTCTTCTGTTAATACAAGGGACATATCTTCATAATGTTTTTTTGCTACTGACAAAATTTCTGTTTTGATTCCATGTACACCAAGTTGTTGCATCATATCATGTGAGTTCCATCGGTCAAATGTAACTAGCTTTACATTAAAACCCCGCTCCCTTACACTTGTAATATAATCTTTAACCTCTGTAAAATCAACTGATTTTGATGCAGTAGGCGTCCAATATCTTACAGCATCAACAATAACTCTAGGTGCTGCTTCTTTATATTGATCACCAATTTTCATAGTTACCCAGCCGTCAACGTGTGCTAATGCTACTGCACAATGGTCATGTTTTTGAGCCAAGTCAACATGCATAAAATAAGTTTTATCATCTTTAGGTTTAAAATCATCGTCAAATCTTCCATAACTATCTACACCTTGTTTTGGATTACTGAATGCTTTTTCAATTACTGCACGATTCTTAAAGAAAGCATCTGTAGCATCTGGTGGCATACAAGCAAAACGAGATAGAGCGTCTGTAGGATCTGTATAAAAGTCAATCGTAAAATCTTCAATCTTACGGGTAGGATTAATTTCCCATGTAGGTCTTTTTAAAGCATACATTCTTGGAACTTTATATGAAATAATATGGTCTTCTTCCCATTCAATTTCAAATTCATTACCCTCTGTACCATCTGGCAATTCTGGATCTACTTTAAATCTATGATGTCTAAGCACTACTTCTTTTTCAGCTACCGCCTCGTTGTATCTTTGTTGGATATAATCATTTTTAAAACGTGGGAATGAAAGAAGAATTACTTTACCAAAATCTGGAAAACGAGAGTTTACAGAGGCACGATACATTTTATAGATAGATGATGCAGTCTTTGCCTGATCATGCCCAGATGTTGATTCAAGTTCAAAACCTGAGATCTCATCAAGAATAATTACTAGAACGTTATATCCTTCCCAAGCTTCTCTTTCTGAGTGACCTGAGTGAACTGTAACAGACTTATCAAACTCAACCATATTTGCTTTAGCAATATATCTACCTTGAAACCAAGGGGACTTTTCAATACGTTGATTAAAACCTTTAAAAAATACTCGGTTTGCCTGAACTGCGTTAATAGCAATATTAATAATATCAATGGCATCTCCTGGAGGCTTGCCATAATAAGCTGCTGGATCTGAAAGACACAATAGTAAATGCACCATATAAGCACAAGCAATTGTAGATGTATAGTCTTTACCAGAACCTTTACCAAGTTGCAGAATAACTTCAGAACAGTTTTGTTTCCAAATCTTTTCACCTTCTTCATCACCATAAAGCCTATGCAATGTTTCACGCTTATAAATTTGTGTGGAAGCACGGATCATTTGATACTGGTATTCAGAAAGTGGTGGTAATCCTAGATATTTTTTATCTGTGACAAATTGCTCCAAAGCAACTGGTTGTTCTGAAAATTCATCTCCAGTTAATGCATCTAAGAATACATTAAAATCATTCATCTATTACAACAGCCTCTACCTGTCCAGTAACTTGTGAAAGTCTACGAGATACTTCCCACTTACAATGTTCACAATTTGCTGTAACTTCTTTTAATATACCAACAAGTACTTCTTGCTTTCTTTCTGATTCTAGGATTTGATCTGCCATATCATTGTTTTCCAAGACTCCCGCCTTGTTAAGCATATCAATACGCTTAGCTTCAATATCAGCAATAAGTTTAAGTGCTTGAGTTTTTACTGGCAATGCATCTTGAACATCTGCTTGCTCAAGTGTACGCCAAGCCTCTTTGATCAACATACTATAATGTTCATCTGCACCTACAAGTGCTTCTTTGGCACGTGCTTTAATTGCACTATTGTCTTGAATAAACTCTTTCCAGTTTTTAATATGATTTTCAACTTGAACACGGGTAAGTTCTAAGGTGCGAGCAATTTGTGCTGGAGTATTACCCTTAAGTAATTCTTCAATCACTTTGTTCATCTGATCAAATTGACCAGCGACCTCAAGCTCTGTCATAGTCATCCTCATAGCGAACAATATCATCTTCGCCAAAATAAGAACCTGTTTGAACTTCAATAAACTCTACTGGGTTATCAAGTGCTGCAATTCTATGCTTCTGACCAATTTCAATATCAATTGTATCACCAGTACCCACGTCAAAAGTATAATCATCTATTGTTACTTCTGCTAGTCCCGACACAATAAACCAATGTTCTGCCCTTTGTGTATGATTTTGATATGAAAGTTTTTGATTTGGTTTTACATAAATATATTTAACTTTATGATTTGATTTTTCTCCAAGGACTTCAAAGAATCCCCAAGGTCTTTCTTCTGTCAATTTATCCACCTGTACTGTAGAATCCGCCACCCTTGAATTGGATGCCGAATGAATTGTAAATTCTTGCCATCTTATAGCCACATGTTGAACAAACGGGAAGAACCTCTTCCTCAGTCATGCCACGTGATATTTCAGTTGTAGTATCACACTCTATGCAGTTGTATTCATATTTTGCCATGATTAATTATAACGTATACTATCTCTGCTTGTCAAGTGCAACTTTAAGTAAGATTAAATAACCAATCAAATCATCAATATCATTATCCCCAGGGTAACCAGCAGAATTTGATATGCGATTTAGCTTGTCATCAATTCTAACTTTAATTTGCTCTACATTATCAGATTTAGCAAATACTCGTTTTGGGCTAATTGCTGAATCTCCATAGGAAATATTCTTATCAACCAACATTTTTGCCGTATTAATACATTGATCTAAGATTTTTAAACCTGATGGTGCAGTATTTGCATGAAGATATAAATCTTCGTATTCTTTTGGTGACATCATAGTTCCTCCCTATATAATAGTTTTAAGCCATTTACTGTGCCAATATCTAAGTACTTGCCTTTAGCAATTACCGCCTTAACATCCCTACCTTCTTCAATCCATTTAGGAATTTCAAGACCTGGATTTTGTAAAAATGGATTTACCTTTAAGCCTTTAAATGCTAATGCACCCCACATATAAGGATAGCTGCAATCTGCTTGCTTGTCAACAACAGATTCAACATTATTTAATTCATCAAACTTAATTTGTCCAACTCTTCCCATGAGATCTGGGTGGCAATCAAATGCTGCAACTGTAACATCAGCATCAGATTCAGCTAATTGTCTATAAAATTCACCATCAGAGCCAGGCATGTATGTATCTGGCATTCCAATAAGATATTTATTATTATCTATATTATCATTTCTAGTCATTGAATCTATTGCACCTGACATTGTTGAAGGTTCAACTTGATATACAATCACTCCTGCTGGAAAATTCATTGCATTAACGATTGGCATCCAATCTTTTTTTGTTGATATTTTAACAACATCACAAACTTTTAACATTTGCTCTACATGCCATTGAAGAATATTTTGTTCATCTGTAAGTGGTAAACAAAACTTTGGTATTCCTCCAAGTCTAGTTGCAGATCCTGAAGCAGGAAGAATTCCTACTATCTGAGCCATTCATGATCCCTTCTGCGATCAATATTCCAAACTCCATTGACAGTAAAATCTTCTCTTACTTTACCGTCATAATACTCTTTGTTCTTTACAAATGTTTCATGGTTTCTATTCATAAGCTTTTCATCAGATTTTATAGTTTGTGATGCACCATGCGGAGCATTAACTTCAATTCCTGATGAGATATAATGATCTTTCAATGGTGATCTCATATATCTTTCATAATAATCATTATCTTCAAAGTAGATTGGATAAAAGAATTCATCAAACAATCCTACTGTTCGGATTACATTTTCACCAATTGTATATGCACTCCAAGCTTCTGAAGTCATTACAAGATTATCTGGACCGCTAATTTCATGTAGTTTTTTTAAAGATCCTGGAATCCAGTGTGTATCTGCTGATGATATCATCCAATATTTTTCATGAGGATAAAGTTTAATTCCTAGATTCCAAGAACCAGACATTCCAAGGTTAGATGGAAGATTAAGTACTCTTACATTTAAATCAGTTGTAGGTGGAGTGTAAGTTTCTTTACCATTATTAATAATAAGAATTTCACCAATTGGGTAATCAATTGTTTTTAAGTTTTGATCAAGTAGATCATATCTATTAAGAATAGGAATAATTAATACAGGAATCACTTTTTTGTCCACTTTCTAGGCTTTTTAATAAACCCAAATCTTTCTAACGATCTTTGAATTGTCATGTGAGAACATTTGGCTTCAAGAGCCATGTCAACAATTCTTTTCTTTTCTAGGACGTAGCGTTTGTGACACCACTCTTTAGAATCATACAACTTCATTTATTGCATACCACGCTATTCCCGCTGCATCAGCGACGTTATCATTTTCAGTGTTAATGCCCAGTGTTCTCGCAAACTCAATTGTCCGAGCTTTTCTAAGTTCTCTGACTTTTGCTTTGTACCAGTTCTCCGATTTATCTGGAAAATCATCCTTAACCTTTTGCTTTTCAGCCTTAGTAAAATTTTTATTTCCTAGATAAGATTGCCAGGTTATAGGGTGAACCTCAACAACCTCAACATTATCACTAAGTAACTCTCCCATTATAGCACCAAATACGTATGCCATCTTAATTCCAACAGCAACAGATTTGACTGAAATAGCTGCTTCTATAACTACAAAATCGTAATCTAAGGAGTTCTTAAATGATTTGATCTTGTTTTTAGCATCTAAAATTCTTTCATATACATCTGATCCATCAAATTTTACCTCGCCCCACTTTACAGCTTTATCATCATGCATCAAGCAAAATGCAAAGCTATTTGTACTTGCATCTATGCCAAGTACTCTATTTGCTTGAGGTTTTACTAATTTAGCGAGAGACATTTCTCATCATCTCTATAAGGGCTTTTCTTTCTTTTTCTTTTTCAGCACTGACGCATTTATCGCATATATTGCCTTCATTGTACCTACTAAGAATTACTGTGCATCCCCTGTTTTTACAGATTCTTTTAGCTCCCGCCAGCCTTGCCTTCTTTTCATAATAAGCTTCTTTAAGCTTTTCATTTGTCGCTATACGACAACATTCGTCAGAACAGTATTTTTGATTGTGAGTTTTAGGTTCAAACTCGTTTACACCTTGACAGCCTTTATATGCACATATCATTTTTCAAGTACCAATGGTTCTATGTAGACTTCGCCCAAATCTTTCTTGTCTTCCCAGCAAACCTTTTTTACTGGGCATCCTTTACATGCCCATTGTGATTTAGTAAATGTACGTTCTGGCAAAGTACCAGCTTCGTAAGCAGCGTATACTTTACGTAGCCAATCCCAAACACCGTCAACAAGCTTAGTATTTTTTTCATCCATATTAATTGGAATAATTAAAAATGAATTATCGTTTTTATTTTCATAAAAGAAGAACCCTTGTTCAGCTCCACGAATTTTCATGTAAGTAAGAAGTTGAACCTTATGATAAGGTAAGCCCTGCATTTCTGCTTGTCTAATTGCAAAGATTTCTTCTTTGGCAGATTTTATTTCTCCAATTACTTCTTTGCCATTCCACTCTATAAAAGTGTCTGCAAATCCTCTAATCGGCGGATCATCATGGGTAACTTCTGTTTCATTTGCTTTGAATACTGGCGTTTTAGCAAAGACTTTCTGAATCCTATCATGCACATACGTACCGTTATCCATATTAACGACACCCATTGCATCAGTTGAATTTTCAAATTCAGCACCAGTAAAAGCAATGAACCAATATCTAGGACAGTTACCGTTACCATAACCAACACTGCTAGGGCTAAAAGTTTTCTTCTGCGTAAATTCATCTGGTCTTTTTCCACTTAGTACTGCCTCCTCATACATCTCTGCAAATTTAACTGGATCAAATCCATCTGGGTCAGAAATTTTTTGAAATCTTAAGTTTGCTATTAAATCTCTACCCATTTATGCCCCATACCTTGCTGAATACTTAAGAGCATCCACTAGTCTATTAATTGCTTCTTCTGCTGTGTAATATACGTTCTTCTTCTTTGAATTCTCCCCGCCTTTTTCAAAGGTGGTGTAATAGCGTGACATCATAGCAAACTTAGCAGACAAAGCCTGCATCTTTACAATAAGGTCGGGAGCTTTAGTTGATGGAACATCAGGCTTAGCAATAAGTTTAATGATTAAATCAAGAGCATAGTCAAGATCAGCATCATTCATGTATGCTTTCATATCATTGAACTCTGTAAGTTCGCTGATCAATTCAATAACTGGTTTATCTGTCATTCCATAATCCTAACGCAGAACTGGCATGGATCTCCGCCTTCTTCCCATTCTTTTTCTTCTTCTTCAGTTAAAGATGGTACGCCATCATGGGTAGCACAGAACATATCTGTAATCCAGCCACGATCCACACCATTATTAAACCAAACTAAAAATTCTGGTTGATCTTCATCAGTTATCATTTTGTGTCTCCCAACACTCTACCATTTGTTCAAACAATGCCCACTCTATAACAGCAAGTCTAGTTTTTTGACCTTCTCCGCCTAAAATTAATTTAAGAACAGGATATTTATCCCTGCTGACCTTAAAAGTATCCGTGCAAATCTTCGCCCATATTTCCTTACTAATGGAAATTGACTTTGAGTACTCTTTATAGTCAACGACAAAATCGTGCCACTGAGCATCACCTTTTTGATAATCTCCACGTCCAGAATTCTTTTGAGCTTTTGCTCCATCACGTTTTACCTCTCCACGTTCACTCATACAGCCACACTTGAATCATGACCATTTGCACAAACCCATTTTATTTTATTATGGCTGCTATCAAAAAACGCTTCATAGGTAACCAAAGAACATTCTTTATTTTGACATTGAAAGCTACCATCTACTGGTTCAAAATATTGCTCTATTGGATTAACCTCATGTTTTTTATTTAAAAAATCTTCAAGACCTGTCATAAATTTCTCCTTGCAATTTCTTTGCTACATCAGGATTTTCCCTAACATACTCAACAACTTTTGCACGTCCTTGAAAACGTTCTTCTCCAACTGTGTACCAAGCACCGCCTTTTTGAATAATGCCCATCATTTCTGCAACATCTACTATTTCGCCTATACCGTCAACTCCAACTTTTTCACCTTGAAAATAAAAGTCGTATTGTCCTGATAAACCCATTGGTCCCGTTTTATTATAGTCAACGATCCAGTTAACTGGCCTGCCAACTTTTTGTTCAATAATTTTGTCACCAACCTGGACTCCAGACTTAATAGCATTCGCATCAGCTTCTGATGCCCAAAGCTTGATGATGGTGCTGGAGAAAAATTTAACGGCCATACCTCCAGTCGGGATGTGTGAGGCATGCATACTGCCAAATTGGTTTCTCTGTTGAGATATAAGAACTAGTAATGTATTCTTGTTAGCATAGTTAAGCATTTTGACTGCATGTGTCATATCCTTTGCTTCTGCACCAATTTGCTTAGTATCTTCAAGTTTCTTAAGATCAGAACTATCTTTCTCAAAATAAATTGCGGGGAGTAGTGCTGAGATAGAATCTACAACAATAATATCTACTCCTGCTTCCATAAGTTGTTGTGCAACGTCAACCATATCATTAATAGATTTAGCAGTAGAGTAGATTAGTTTATCTGAATCAACTCCCAAACGTGCAGCCCATGTTGGATCATAAGATGCCTCTGCATCAATCCATGCACATGTCTTGCCTTCTTTTTGAGCCAATCCAATCATTTGTAAGCAAAACGATGATTTACCTGCAGACTTGTTTCCCCAAATCATTACTTGGCGACCAAATCCTAAGCCACCCTTTAATGCATTTGTTAATCCAATGCTAGGAGTCTTTTGTTTTTCTATGCTTACTGTTGTTGCTAGTTGTATTCTTGATCTTGTTTTTGGATCTAGTTTTGCCAGAATCTCTTCCGTTATCATGTAAACTCTTCTCTAATTCAGCTGCTACTTCTTTTATATCTTCGTTACGACTAGTCGCTAATAAATCTATTATATTATAGATTGCCTTTTCGTCATCTGCTCTAACTACTAACAGAAACTCGTTTTCCGTACCTTTAAGTATGTAGGACTGAGCCATATACTTATATTATACCACTATTCTGCAGTCTGTGTTTCTGTTTCTGTAATTTCTGTTGGTAGATCAACTATAGCAAATGTAAGATTCTGTGTATTCTCATCTTGATTTACTGCAATTGTCTTTCCAGAGAAATCTTGCATAAGCTCCTCTAGAGTGATCTCTACAGTTCCCGCCTTATTAATAAGTACAGCAAGGATTTGCTCTGTTCCAATATTTACTGGTGTTACTTCGTTAGTCATTAATTCACCTCCTTCACAAATAGTGTTCCGTCATCCATTTTTGCAATTGCGGGATCGCAAATCATCCCTGATTGCATTTTACCTAAAGCCTTGGTGTAGAGTTTAGGAAAAGCTATAACACGCTCAAGATTTTTATCTGCATCAGACAAAATAATATGAGCCATCATCTTATTTGCTTTAGTCTTATAATGTGTAAAATCAAGTACAAGCATCTTGCCATTATCAATTTTTAATTTATCTTTGTACAACCAATGTACAAAGGGGTCATCAACTTTGTTAACAACATCATCAATAGTTACATACTTGTGAATACGGTTATCTCCAACCAAGAAAAAATACATCATGCCTGGTTCAATTTGAGTATTAACTGAATGGAAGATACCAATAGAACCAGTATCATCAACTAATTCAACACGTGACCAAGTTGGGCCCTTCTTAATTGATTTAACCATTGCCAACAAAACAAAACATCCTTGTTCAAGAAAATCTTGTAAAGGATTAACTTGAGATTTAATCTTTGGACTTAACTTTCCAGTATCAAATTTTGGTACACCAAGGTATTCATACAGATTTTCATTCTCATAACCTTTTCGTGGGTTATCTGGAAAAGCTGCAGCACCTATTTGATTTAATGAATCAATTGCTCTGGAGTTAATACCACTACCCTTTTCCCCCGCTTTTTCAATAAACTCTTGATAAGACTTAAATGGACGAATAGCAGTAATCTTACTTCCAATATTATCTGAAATATATTTAATATTTGATAAACCAAATCTTATTGAATTCCCTTGGATACTAAAATCAAGATCAGATTCGTTGATATGTGGGAGCAAGACTTTAATACCCAATCGCTTAGCTTCCAATAAATAGTCTGTTCTTGCATCCTTATCTTTTTCATTCTTGAGAATGGCAAACATAAACTCAAGAGGGTAGTAACACTTAAGCCAAGCAGTGTAGTAACTAAGCATAGAATATGCAATAGCGTGAGAACGGTTAAAAGAATACCCAGCGTGGGCTTCAAAATCATGCCAAAGCTTTTCTGCATCTTCCCTTGTGATGTGTTGAGAAGCACCTGTAACAAACTGCTCTCTATACTGATCAAATTCACTGGCATCCTTTTTCTTTCCAATAATCTTTCTAACTTTATCAGCATCAGCCCATGACATCCCGCCTAAATATACGCAAGCTTGCATAACCTGTTCCTGATAAATAATAACACCATAAGTACGCTCTGTAAACTCATGCATAATTGGATGAGCATAGGTAACCATTTCATCACCTTTCTTACGGCGAATATACGAGCCACCAACAGTATTCATAGCACCTGGACGAACCAATGCGTTTGATGCTGCAAGATCTTCAAATGTACTTACTCCCATCTTCATAAGAAGATTTGTGTATGGTGTTGCTTCAGCTTGAAACACACCTTTTGTAAATCCTTCTGAAAGCATCTTAAATACTTTTGCATCATCAAGTTTAATATCTTTAAGATTAATATCTTGCTTTTTAATATGCTTAATTGTTTTAATAGCATCATCAATAACTGATAATGTCTTAAGTCCCAACACGTCCAACTTAATCAATCCAAGATCAGCGGTCTGCTCCATATCATAAGCAACTACTGGAATACGCCCAGATACATCATTACTTGGGTCTTTGCGGGTTTCAATAGGAACATACTTACTAATATCATCCTTTGCTACAACTACACCAGCAGCATGCATGCCATTGGAGCGAATCTTTCCACGCAACATTGAAGCATATTTAGTAATCTCAGGATACTTCTTGCGAAATTCTTCTGTTGAAGGACTTGATTCATATTCTTCAAATGTCTCAACATTCTTCAAAGCCTTGTCAACTTCTCCCAACGGTACTAAGAAAGCTCTTGCAACGTCACGAATAACACCTTTATCTTTAAAATAAGTGTATGTTGAAATA
>Ga0214172_1000754_pt1 | contig 11871 bp, 26 predicted proteins | sample TroBogEpilimnion_29_FD_153010 | JGI IMG/M metagenome (GOLD analysis project Ga0214172, IMG submission 153010) | Freshwater microbial communities from Trout Bog Lake, WI - 12JUL2007 epilimnion | ecosystem: Environmental > Aquatic > Freshwater > Lake > Epilimnion/Euphotic zone | place: Trout Bog...
TCCAGCCCGCTACCACAGGGGCAGAGGTCTCTACTAGCCGTAGGACGAGCCACGCCCTTATCCATCAGGCAACCGCTACGACCACAGGCAGGGCAGAACTCTTCGCCGTCCTCGTTGGTCACTAGGTCGCTTTCTTTGCTCACGGCTTCACACCAGGAGCACTTGATTACCGCTTCCATTGGCTCACCCCATAACAGAGGCCAGCAGACACGCCAACCCAGACCAGTAGAGCAATGGGATCAGCCCCGTTTGGGTCGCTGGCTAGAACCTCGATGTGATCGTGAAGGTGAACAGTCATACCAACCAGCCAGCCAGTAAAGACCGCGAGCGGGTACAAGACCCAACAGCGTAGAACCTCGCGCCGGTGTCGTTGCTGTCTGCGTCGTTGTGCTCTGCTCATAGTGTCACCTCGTCCCCAGCCTCGAACCAGTCTTCAAGGTCGCTGTCAAACTCCCATAAATCCAGCTCAAAAGCCGTTACAACGTCGAGCCCGCGCACGTTGTAACCGTCGCAACGGTGGCAGATTACGTCGAACGTGACCTCGTCGCAGTCCTCGCAGTTGTAGAAGCGCGGGGAGCCGTCCAGGTGGCCGAGTAGATAGAACTCTCGACCCGTGACACTGTCCACCCTTGCGCCCTCGTTGGTGGTGTCTGCCATAGACAGCCAAAAGGTGACAGCCTCAAAGCCTGCTGGCACTGGTTGGCAATCCCGCTTATAGCCGACGGTCACAGTCTGCGCTCCGTCAATCTCGCGGAGTGCCACTAATGAATCGTGCACGAAGAACTCGTGGTCGTGGTGTGTGCTGGTGCACTTCATTAGCACTCTCCCATCATCTCGGCTAGACCGATTACGGCTTCGCGTAGGTGTGGTACGTAGAGTTCAATCGTCCATTTCGACTCCCACGATACAAATAGTTTGGAATACTCGCTACTGAGGTCAAAGGTCAGGCGCACAGTCGGCCCACCAAGACCCAGCACAACCTCAACCGCGCTGGCTTGGTAGTCGTCGTAGGTTTCGTAACGCGTACTGTCTAGCGTCTTGCGACCAATGAAGACAATCTCCAACTGACGCTCTAGCCACCAACCAGCAAGCCCGCTTGGGTGCTCTTCCCACTCGTTGCGCTGGTCGCTGTAATCAGCCCAGCACTCCAACGCTTCCTCTTGGTATGAGGACGGCGGTTTTAGTTCCCCAAGTTTGGCTAGCACGTCTGCTTCGCTGAAGTCAACGAGCCCGCCCTTGTCGTAAATAATCTCTTGCAAAGCACCACAGAGAACGTCAAGCCCGCGAAGGGCTTTGGCGTAAGTGTCGGCTACTTCGTGTACTGCTTCAATGCTGGTAATCATGGTAAAACTCCCTGCCGTTGGGGATAGTCAAATCCAACGACCCTGAAAGTATGCCATCTATAAGCAAGAAAAGCAAGTCAAAAACCAAGTATTTATGCAGGTCAGAACGTCTATTTTGATCAGTGGTTTCGCGTGATCTTTTGTCGGTTGCGCGTGGCTCGGCGAACAGGGACGAGATCACTAGCATGTTGATTCTCTCCCAGACACTTGTTGAGTCTCTCTCAGACCGTCGATAGCACATTTACTATCATCTAGGAAAAGCAAAAAGACCGGCGCATGGCCGGCCTAAATGCTACACAAGGGGGGAATTGCGTATTGTTAGCCCCACCACCAATAGGTGTCTAGGGTAATTCTGATCTCTTCTTTGAGTGCGTCACACAAGGAGCCAAGCTCTTCGTATCCTTTAGGCCACTCACCATCAACGGTTAGGTTGCCTTCAAGCACACTCACTGAAGCCTTCAACATAAGCAACGATCCGAACTGCTCGCTGGTCATCTTCTTTGTTGTCTTAATAATCATTGTGCCACCTCTGTAACTGAATTGAGATTCATTAAAAGACCACAGCAAAAGCAAGTAGGCTCAACAATAGGAAGTCGAGCTGTTACTTCGATCAATGTGTCGCAATTATCAGGGTCACAAGTGTACCTGTATTCATGCCACTTCATAGTCCAACTCCCCAAATGTCACAAACTTCCATAACTGCGTCGTTGAGTTGCTCAAAGAACGACTCTTTATCTTCGTTGCTCAGGTTTGCGCTGGCTATAAAGTCCTCAGTTATCTCGGAGAACCAAAGCACTTCTGAATTGTCAGCACCAAATGTTTTTATTTCACTCATACCACTCCATCTACTCAAAGTCCAATAGTCTATTGAACATTCATAACGGTACAGCATAGAAAAGTGTTTGTCAAGTCAATCCGTATGCTATAATTTTCTTGCCGGTGGCGTTGGTTTAGTCACCAGTAATGAGCGAAGACGGTACTACTCCCGCTATCAACGCTCCGCTACCGGCCTATTCGCCTTACGATAACGATAACGAGCTACACGCTCACGCACATTCTTGTTGTAGGCTATGCGACATTCTTCACAAGGCTTCTCACTGCGCCTTCTATGCCACGCCCAGCCACGCTCTGTGCCATGTTCGATCTCTCTGCGATCAGGTGGATCAAATCCTTTAGCGAAGGCAACTATGCGTAGTTCTTGGTACGTGAGTCCACCCCAAATGCCCCACGCCTCACCACGCGACAATGCCCACTCTAGGCACGGGATCCTGAGTGGGCACTGAGCACAAATACTTTTAGCTTTTTTTACTGATGTTTGTTTCTCGTCAAAGAATAGATCAGTTTGACCTAGACAACGAGCCGAGCTCCAATCGAGCACTGGTTCTTAGAAGTCTTCCTCTGGAGTAGTCTTCTTACCAGCCTTAGAGATCTCCACCGTTGCGAATCGAAGTTCTGCACCAACGCTGTCTGCTGTTAGTGTGATCTTCTCGCGCTTTACTCCGTCTTTCTCGAAGCGATCTTGGTTGAATGTACCACTGACAACAACACGATCACCCTTCTTTAGTGAAGCGTGTACGTTCTCTGCGAGTGTACCCCATGCGTTGCAATCGAAGTATGACACGATCTCTTCGTCTTTCTTTAGACGAGTTACTGCAACTGCGAACTTACAAACCGCTTGGCCTGTGTTCACGAAAGTCAGTTCCGGATCGCGTGTGATGTTTCCTGTTATTACTGATGACATTTATCTAGCTCCTTTTTAGGTTACTAGAATACTATCATCTTTCAGTCTCGTCGAGCATAGTAATCCACTGTTCAAGGGTCATAACGACGTACGCCTGATCAGGGCTTTTACCACGCCTCTTAATAATAGCTACACCAAAGTCTGCTCTGGCGTTCTTCTGTTCGTGCAGTGTCTCGTCCATAATAGAAGCGAGTGTGATCTTGCCTAAGTTCTTGCACTCAAACACGATCCCAGGAAGGCCATTCAGGTCACCCTTGTCGATCGTGTTACCTGCACCGTAGCGTCGTTCAATAGTTACACGACCACGACCATTGAAGTAGCGAGCAACGTCGCGCTCCCACTGAGAACCCTTAGCCTTCTGAGGTGTTGTCATTCACATTCATTTCTTTTTTTATTTCTTCAATTTCTTTCAAGAGCTCGTCCACCTTCATTGTCCACACGGTTTCACCAAGTTCATAATCTTCTTTAGGTGTTGTCATTCCTTAACCCATTTCTCTAGCTCGTCGAGAACTTCAATCACATCACAAGGCCAACTGTATTTACACCAGTCGCAGTAGTAAGGGTGCTGATCATTGTTGTGCTTGTTGCGTAAATAGTCGCGACGTTCCTTACTCATCATTTGCAGATTCTTCTTTTATCTTTTCAATCGACTGTTCTAATCTGTTTTCCATAAGAGCAATAGCACCTTGGATAAGACCATCATCAACGCCATTAAGAACTAAGCACTCTATGAATGAAGCCATAAGGAGTGACGTAGCTTCTTGGTGTTGTTCCATTGTGATCATTGTGTCTCCCTGTATAGGCATAGTGCAATAATAGTATAGGTAGCAAGATCCAGTAATGAGTCTTCGATACTTTCATTAACTAAGTTTTGACCGCGAGCCGCCGCTTGGAGACGTTTAAGTTTGTCCGAGCCGCGTGTCATACAACCAATCCAACCTTCGATACCCCAATCTTCACTGGCGCGTACGTTAGCGAATGGGTCGCCCTTGTCTGCTCTGCCGTAGTCGGCTTGCTTCTTGTCGTGCATAGCTACGATCTCGTCGATCGCTTGCATGAATGGTGTCTTCGCTTTCATCGTGACTCCGGCAACTGATCAATGATCCAGCTCTCAGCGTCAAGATCCCAGTCCTTAGTGCTACCAAGTCGGATAGTGTGAACGCATAGGTCATCTGGATCCCAGTCGTCCCTGCTCTGTATCTGATCTTCTAGCTCACTCGTTGGTACACCTGCGTGTATCATGCAAAACTGTTCGGAGCAGAAACCATTATTGATTCCGTACTGTATCCATTCGTCAAAGTCCATTAGCAACCGTCTGTCCATTCTGGGTACAACCCGTGATTTCTTGTCCAATAAAAATACGCTACTGCGTTCTGCTGTATCTGTGTTGCTTCGTTAGGCGTTGCAGGTAGCCCACTGATGTTAGCACGCGCAAACTGCCAGATCTCAGGCATAAACTGATACATACCTTGTGCATTTGATACCACGTTGGTATCTACCAGCTTGTTTCTGCTTTCAGTGTAAGCAATACACTTGAACTGCAACTGTACGCTTGGTGGTAACGCTGTTATTGGATCGAAAGTTCGTACCCCGTTAGCCACCATTGGCTCGCTGACCGGAGTTGTGGAGTGAGTTCCTATAAAAGTAGAACCCACCACCGCGACAACGGCGAAAACACTACGCATTTCTCTTTTTGTACGCAGGGTGTTGTGCCCGCGCCAACTCTTCTTCGAGATGATTAGCGTAATCAACCCACTTGTGTATTGAGTCCATGTATTCCTCGATACGACCTAATAAGACTACGTTTCGCTCGCGCAAGTAGTCGAGTTCTATTTGTAGGTGATTCATACAGCCCCCCAAAGAGTGCTTCTTCTGTGTCCAACAATGTGCTTTGAGCCCACTGCTTGAACTAGCCCCATCTGGACTAGCTCGATACGGCGTGGCCTAGCGGTTGATCCCTCAATGCCTAGGTACTCCGAGATTTCCCAATCAGTCATGGGTTGATCTTTCAACGCCTTCAATACCTGTTGGCGTAGTGTTCCCGACTTGCTCCTGATCGCGTTCCCTGCTTCAACGCTGGTACTGGAATGTACCTGCACTGGAGCTGGAATGTCTGCTGTTGCAAGATACAAGTCAAAGTAATTCTTTACTGACTCCCAGTATTCGTGGTTAGGATTCATAACCGCGTCCATTAGAACCTCGTATCGGTTATCAAAGTCCTGTTGCTTGACAACAATGCCGTAATTAGCAAGAGCCTTGCTCCAACCAATTCTTGCGTGCTGTCCGTAACGAGTTACTATCTCACGATCCGGCTGTGGAGTTCCCTTTAGAACTTCGCTTAGCTGGTCTGCCATTACTATTTTCATTACCATTAATACTCTCCCATTCAGTCATTAGATTCCTGTTTGATTTACATCTATGCGCCATAGTAGTTGCTATGGCACTACCAGTCATACCACACTTCGGGCACCTAAATGTTGTCATTTGTGTAACCTATCTACGGTTCGTCTAGCCATTTCTAATAATACATCTTTAGAACTACAATGCAAGGCTATCTGATGTGCGTACGCCCAAGCGTTGTTGCCTTTCTCAGTAGCTCGTATTGCCATAGTCAGGGGTGTGTACCCTGCACCGTGAGTTATTACTTCACCTGCTTCGAGTTTATCAAACTGTTCTGCAACGGAAGAGTTACGAGGGACTAGGTACCCAAAATCGAACTGAGTCTTAGCCCAACATAAAGCCATTTCTGCACCCTGATCAGGCAACATAGACCCATAGCACTCCTCTAGTTTTACCTTCTCCCACACCGTACCCCAAGTGTCCTTGTCGTATTCACCATCAACATCTATCTTCCATAGCTTCGCTGGCAGAGTGTCGATCTTCGCAGGGACAAGTATGCAGACGTGAGCACCAACGATTGTTAGGTACCCATCTTCATTGACTCTAGGTTTAACTGGTTCTGACCATACATTCGGCTCAGGCCAAGCAGGTTCTCTTCCGGCGTGTCCTTCGACAAGCCACTTGTAGAACGCCATTAGAGTTTCAGGACAGTGATTGGGAGCATGGCCATGTTGTTGTGTCTGATCGTGACCTTCAGTGCAGTTCGTACTGCCACGTCACTTGCTACCTTCTGCTCGGCAAGAATAGCAATAGCACCAGTGCCAACGCTGTTGCCAGCTCCAATGGACGCATAGTTCTCCTTAAACTTAATAACGGATAGATCGTCGTCGATCTCGTAAATAGATTTCCTAGTGACAATGAGCAGGTTCCACTCACCGCCAGGATTGGATTCGGCTAAATGATTACGCAGTGCATAAGGATCACTCAGACCTGACTTGCGAGCCAGCTCAATGATACGGAATGATCCCGCACCACCAAGCAAAGCGTCGCCAGACTTCCAAACTTTAGGTTCACCCGACAACTGATACAGGCCACCTTCCTCGAAGGCACCTGAGTCGCCACCGATTGAGTACGTCTTACCGTCCGTGTAACCAATGATGATCGTCATAGGCCAACCATTAAATCCCAAATAAGCATTAACAATGCACCAGTAACAACACCAATAGCCCAAGTCAATCCAAAAACAATGTATGACATTACATTACCAAGTCTTCCATAATAGGTAAATGATCACAATCCACATGCATAACAAATTAGTCTGAGCACTCATTATTTCCACGCCCCAAAAATACCAAATAACACAAACAAGAAAAACGCTATACCGCCAAGAAAGGCAACGTCTACAACCCAATGAAGTAATGTGTTTATCACTTGTATTTCTCCGGTACATGACCATTCCAAGGGATCGTCTGTGGATCAGGCTTAAACTTAACGGCACAAAGTATGCAGTAGACCCTTACTTGATTAGGTGTTATGTCTGCTACAAACTGGTGTTCGTGCATTATTGCATTAGCTCCAACATAACCTGAGCGATCTCAGCGTCGTTTAGATCCGTCACTGCGCCAACCTCGCGACCAATGACCTTCTCAATAAATGGCTTACGCTCACTCGCCATAGGGAACTTCTTAGCAAGCTCGGCCTTCAGACTGTCGTGTTGCGTGGACGCTGGCTTCGCTTTTGGCGCACTGGCTTTCGCCTTAGTTGCACTGTTGCCATCGTCGTCCTCATCTGCGACAAGACCTAGTGCGCTCATGTAGGAGTAACGACGAGCATAGGTAACTGCGCTACCTTGTGCCTGTGGGTCTTCCTTCGTCATGTGTAGCTTCATTGAATACGCTATGAACTGACCTGATTCGTGAATTAGGTATGTCAGAAGAGCATCTCCACCACTCTCGTCGTGAGTAATAAACTGACTTACTGCCAGACCATGCTTTGTAAGAACAGGGCTTGCGCTTTGTACCACGTCGGGCAGAGCCGCGTACTTACTCTTAAAGAACGGATTGACCGATCCCTTTGGTACTGCACTGAACTCGGCTTGTGCCTTTACCAGTGCGCTTGCTAATTCGTTAATCTCTGGACTCTGCATTAGAGTTCCTCTCTCTTAGTTAGTTTTGAGTCGTTAATGTAGACAAGTGAAGCTCCGTCATTGACGCAGGTAGTTCGGAACGAACAATAGTCACACTGCCAGAACCTACCAAACGGATCCAACTCAGTTACATTACCGTTATCTTCTACCGCCATGCGACGTGGTAGGTAGCCGTGTTGGACAACCTCACCGATCTCATTCATACGGTCTAGTTCTGCTTGTGCCATTGGCTCCCATACGTCACGGGGAACGTGGAACTCTGCCATTACTCGGCTCATGTCCGAGATACCCATAGCGGTTGCCATGTTCTTGCTCAATGCCTCAAAGGTGAGACTGCCCAGTACAAGAACGTCGATGGTCAAGCCATACTTTTCTTCTATTCCAAAGGCGTTAAGTCCTGCCTGAGTAATTGCTCCTGGCTTCGGGCCCTCTGGATCGACGGTCTTGCGACCCATGCGCTTCCAGCCAACCTGCTTGTCAAAAGCGAACGTACCCATTGTCTTCAACTCGAAGAGTACGTTACCAATCTCTGTGTTGGGAATGTACGCGTCGCAAGATCCTGAAAGATACTCACCAAGTTTTGTAGCTACCTCGAACTCGGCTTGTGGGAAGTGGCGTGAGATAGATTCCTGCACCAATTCGTGCACCTCAGATCCGACACCCATAACCCACGCGCCAGCCGCGTCCACTGGTTCTGTGGGCTCCGCGTCAAAAGCGTTATACCCCATCTGTCGAGCACAACCATGCGCCGACGAGTATCTAAGTGGCGTATCAAGTGCCGTTGGTTTCGGTACCTGAGCCCTCTCCTGCCATTCCTGCAACAATAAATGCGTAACGAGTGGATCCCTAGTTGGATTCATAATCACTCCCTTCTTTGAGAGAGACATTACAGCTTCTAGGTCACAATGTCAAATACTTAAAATGCCACCAAAGTCGTGAGTTATACCTTTAACTGCAATTAGGTTTGCTTGCACGTAGGGAATGTGATTGTCGTGGTGCCACTTGCTAGGGAAGAAACTGCGTAGGCACGACACTTGGAAACGTACACGACCGTCGATAAAGTCAGAGTAAGTCTTATCAGTGTGATACCAGAATGAGTTTTCGTTCCAGAAGGCTATGTGAGTTGGGTCTTGGAAAGCACCGCGACCATCACTGCTAGGAGTCATAGATAGCAACATGCCACCATGAGTGAGCTTGTCATAGCACCATTCCATAAATGCAACCTTGTCAGGCAAGTGCTCCATGAAGTCGTGTGCACGAATAACACCAACGCTGTTGTCTGCTATGTCCATGTCAAAGATGTCTCCGACGTAATCGACACCAAGCCCAGGTCGCAGGTCTACGCCTAGGAAACCTGGTGCCTTGTTGTGGTGTGCACCTAGGTCAAGGGCAAGCAAGCCTTCACGCTTAGCCCAAGCCAGCGCGTTCTTCTCGACGGTCTGGTGATACAGCTCAACAGTGCCAGTCTGAATCTCAGCATTTCTTACTGTCTGGGTGTTGTCAGGGTGTACCCGTTGCAGGTACAGGATCTCTGGAATGTGATAGAACTTGGTGGCCTGATACATACGAGCCATTAGGTCTTGGTCGTCTAGTACCTCTAGGCTGGCGTTATAGCCCCCTATTTGGTCGTATAGGGCCCTTCTGAAGGCTCTCAGGTGGTTAGGTGCGTACCAGATGTAAGACAGGTTGTGCGGGTAAGGCTCGAAGGACATAGCCCCCTTGTACCCGTCCTCGACGTAGTACTTCCAGCCATGAGCAGGATCAAACTCGGAGTCGTCTGGCTTGCCGTCCTCAAGAATCTGAGCAGTATCGGAATAGACAAAGCCCACCTCGGTCATGTTGTCGAATACGTACTCAACGTCCATGAGGGCAGTAGGCAAGAGAAGGTCGTCGTGGTCAAGCTCCAGGAGAATGTCACCGTGGCAGTAGTCCATGCACTCACGCTTCAGGGCACCTACACCTTTGTTGTCAGATCGGTAGACAGAAACTCGACCGTCTTCTGGTGGCTCCCACTCAGCGTCGCCGTTAAGTAGAACGATCCATTCCCAGTTGTTGTTCGTTTGCTCGTTGAGCGAACGGTAGCACTCGTTAAGGTACTTAGGGTCGTGGCTTGGAGTGAATACGCTAATCATTGTCTTCCCACTTAAAAATGGCACGAACGTACAGAATAACGTAGATCAAACTGTACATAATAAACCCGTATTGTTTTGACTGTAAGGCGTAGATTACCCATAGGAACTCGTTGCAGATAAGAACAAACCAACCCCAACGCAACTTGCTTCCAACGGTGAACAAACCACATGAGCCAACAACGGCAAGTATCCAGGACCACATTAGAATGAGTACGCCACGTTAGGGTACTTCTTCTTCATAAACTGGATTAACGACACACCTTCGTAGCGTCGGCACAAGTAGTCGAGCGACACGAACATAGGGTCGTAACTCCCGTCACGTACCTCATGCTTAACAATTATTCCTCGCCAGTGGGCGTTCCCCTGCGGGCCTTTATAGTCCTCATCATGGAGATAACATGAGCCCGCGACAAGGCCATGTTGGCTCTTGCCAGCGACGAAACGGAGTCCGTACGCAAGCGTCTGTTGGTGGCCCATCGTGAAACTATGGCCAATGGATTTAAGTCTCGCTTCAACGTTGCCCCCTAGTGGCTTTCCTGTCATTGGGTTGTAGAAGTAGTGACTGTAAGCAACACCATCTAACCAAAGTATTTCTAGGAATGGTGTTACCTTCCACCCGCTACGTGCGTAATCTAAGTCATTAGTTGAGATTACGTCTTCGAGCTGAGCATCTGAATTAACTGCTCTATTGATTCTGTCTTCGTGATTACCGAGAAGTATGTACCGTTCTGGTTTCCAGGATTTGTGTCTTGTTCTGGCTCTCGTTTGGTTGAGCTTTTTAAAAGGAGATTCTAGCACACTCCAGGCATAGTTCGCAGCCTCGATGTCTTCCTTGTATCTGCGACCTTCCATTGACTTCTTGCCCTTGTCATACATCGACAACGATGGCATATCAGCGTGATCACCAAGATGAATTATCTTTACGTTGGTATCTCGAAACTCATCAACGATGTACTGACCAATCCAAAGAAGATGGTCAGTAGGTACACCAGCTTTCGCTTGTGTGTCAGGGATTACTACGTGGACGTTATGCGTAGGTTTCATGGCTGATCTCCTGGTCAGCCATAGTATAGCCTACTTATCCACAAGATACAACAATATCTGCGGGAGTTACTGTGTATAAATCTGGCCAGTCCAGAACCTTCGGGAAGCCAGCGAACCAGAACCCACCAGCCACTAGGCCAGAACAGATCCAGGTCTTAGACTTACGGAGACAAACAGAGTCCGGGAGAGCCATGTCTAGGGCACAACTAAAAATAGTCAAAAACCCATAGCGGGAACCGACCTGGGACCTGACAAACTCTAGAAACTTGCCACGATTAACCAACGGTGGCAACGGTACGATCTTGTAAGTACCACCAGGTGCTACTGATTCCAGGGTCTTGTCGTCGGTGACACCCTTAGCTTCGGCTTGGATAATAAGCCATTCACCTTGGTCATTCTGCTCGCTAAGAACAGCGACGTGGTTCCACTCCCAGTCAACCCGCTTAGCTCGACGTTGAGCAAAACGAATAGCGGCACCAATGATGCCCTTAGACCTACAAATAACTAAATCTCCTTGTTTCACCATTCACCTTCGGCTTCGAGAACTTCTACTCGCTCTTCTAGTTTGTTAATCTCGTTGTCTTGGCGAACGTCAGTAACGTCCTCAATGTTTTCGTGACCGTGGCGTGTGGCAAAGTACGTACTAATATACGCAGAGATAAGACAAAAGACAACTAACTGCCATGTAAAGTGACTAACTGCTGTCTTAATGCAGAAGATGTTGGCAAGCCAGTAGCCAACTTCTGTCATGCCAGCAACGTGTGGTCGTCCCCGTGCTTCGGCTTGAACCATAAGCACGGAAAAAATGTTGGCTACACCAAGTGCTAACGCCGCTAGTAATGCAATTTTCACTTGTCGTCCTTTAATAGTTTGTGTATTTCTTGAACCAGAGCATGTGTCTCTAGGTCTAGTTGATAATCCTTGACCGAGTGCTCAGTATCGAACTTCTGCATCTCGTCAGATAAACGGTCAGCTCGTTTAGCTGAGATAAGTAGCACTGATCCTTGTAGACCAGCCACCATAGAGAGAACTAGGTTAAGTCTAAAGAATGGTGCAGGGTCAATGCCGAAACCAGCAGAGAGAATCCATAGCACCATAGCGGTGCAGAACACAATAAGGAATGTC